>Ga0308161_1000128_pt1 | contig 205506 bp, 196 predicted proteins | sample PhyFR2_FD_201034 | JGI IMG/M metagenome (GOLD analysis project Ga0308161, IMG submission 201034) | Phyllosphere microbial communities from UC Gill Tract Community Farm, Albany, California, United States - DLSLF.R2 | ecosystem: Host-associated > Plants > Phyllosphere > Unclassified | place...
CCTACACAATATGATTCGGATGGAGACTTGGAATATTTAAGTTCTTGGGATAGTGGTGTATTTACTTTTCATATTAATGAAAAAAATGATTTAGAGTACAAAGTGGCCCTCACACAAGATGGAAAAGAACGAATTTTGGACCTTCCTGTAAAAGATTATTTTATAGAAGGAATTCTGGAACATTACAAAGTTACAAACACCGAACTTTCTGATGTATGGAAATCCTGGAATACAATGAAATTAAAATCTCTACATTATGATATTCCTTATGATAAAAGAGAGGATTTTGTGAGCTATATAATGGAATAAGATTACAGTAATAAATTTTATAGCATGGATATTTCTCGCAAAAAATATTGTGCAAAACAGAGCTGGTGGAGACTGGTTTAATATGGAAAAAGCCTTATCTGATTTTAAAAAAGCTAATGCTAACAAAAAAATTAAAGTAGAGATGGAGTTTCATTTTGATGGATCATCAAAAAAGACCTACTTCAACAAGAGTAGATATATAAATATATTGATGGTGTTAAAGCTACTATACTAAGTAAAAGAGCCATTACAAATCCATAAAAAAATAGATATGAAAGAACAAGAAATAGTTAAAGCTTTTTATGAGTACTACAAAGAATTTTCATATGATATTTTGGAAGTGAAATTTATTTTTACCATTGGAGGCAGCTATGATATCTATACATACTATTTTGAAGATATCAACAAAAAAGAAGGAAGTTTAGATGGAAAAGAACTTTATCCATATGAGAGACAAGTTTTTGAACATTTTAAATCCAAAATTGATTCAAATGATCAATTTAACATTGTAAGATACAAAATTAAAAATGATGGCTCATACACTGTTTCATATAAATGGGAAAGTGAGAAAGCATATAAAAATTTATTAGATTACGCAGAAGTCTTTTACCAATGGGTAAATGAGCGAATGATGTCGATGATATTCGAATATGAGAAAGATAATAACCTTATACCTACACAATATGATTCGGATGGAGACTTGGAATATTTAAGTTCTTGGGATAGTGGTGTATTTACTTTTCATATTAATGAAAAAAATGATTTAGAGTACAAAGTGGCCCTCACACAAGATGGAAAAGTACGAATTTTGGACCTTCCTCTAAAAGATTATTTTGTAGAAGGAATTCAGGAACATTACAAAGTTACAAACACTGAACTTTCTGATGTATGGAAATCCTGGAATACAATGATATTAAAATCTCTACATTATGATATTCCTTATGATAAAAGAGAGGATTTTGTGAGCTATATAATGGAATAAGAATTATAAATAACAATAAATAAAATTTATGCTTTGGATATTTGGAAATCAATTAAAAAAAACTCCAAACTCAAAAATTGCCACAATCACTTTACTACTTCTATTTAAGAGGACTGGAAATTATTTACAGACCATAAAGCTTCAGCAATTAGATTATGATTGAATTAAAAAAAGTTAAAAATTTAGATTTATATAAAAATCTAAATAAAAAAGTAGAGTTTGTTTACAAAGGATGGGAAGAACCAAACAGAGGTCAGGAACTCGTATTTTATTCCATATTAATTGATGGAATGGACAGATCTAGAGAATTGTTTTCTGTAGATACAATTCAATGTAATTTAAATGAGAAAATTGATACAGAACATCCTGCCAAAAATTTCGCCTTTATACCATGCAAAGATTTTATTTTATTGAATACGGAGAACTTTAATAAAACAAGTTTAAAAGTATCTTTTAGAGAAAATGGAAATACAATCCAGGACAGTTTAGTTGGAAGCTTTTTCTATCCGGAAACTCATTTATTAATTAATAAAAGAAGCTTAATCGTAACTGATCTTGCAACCTTACAAAACAAAAAAATAAAATTTGAAGAAGGTTTTGATATTGAATGGGCATACTTAATTGATGCCACTCAGGTTTTAATTATTCAGGCATTTTCTAATATTTATTTTATATATGATTTAGAAAAACAAAAAATTATTGATGAGAGAAACATTACTGGCTTATATCCGGATTTTTTTCGATGGCTACACAGAGGACAGGATTACCAATCAAATCAATTACAAATGGAGTTACTCCAAAAAAAAGATGATAAATTTATAAGTACTTACTTTAAAATAAACTAAATGAAAAATATAACAAAAAGATTCTTTTTTTATTTACTGCTATTAACACAACTAATTATGAAAGCAGGGCCTGGGGATCCTTGCCCTGTTGCGTTTTTTGCTACAGATTTATCTACTTCCAGTGCTGAATTCAAAGTTTTGGTTAAAGAACCTAATGGTTTTAATGCATGGTTCCTTCTAAGGAATGAAGCTCCAGCTTTACGAACTAATATTGAAGAACTAAATTAGTTACACAAAATTCGCAGTAATAGTACTAGTAATGTTATTCATAGTTCTTAGTGTAATAAGCTAAAAAACGATACAAAAATAAAAACCAAAAGCCTTCTAATTTTACAAGTCTTAAGGCTTTATTTCAACCTTATGCTGAAGAAAAGTTAACTTTATATCATCTATATCTAAAACAATCAGATATGATTTTTTTAGATGATGAAGAAAATAAAACGGAATTATAACATATCATGACTGACGAATTATTTAACGAAACCCCAAACATTAAATCATATTATGATTAATAAATAACCTGAGAGACAAACTAATTATGAATGTTCTGAGCTTTTTAAAATGAAAAGAAATTGCGAAAATTTAATCTTAGCATTAGCAAACTTTGCAGAAGATTGGTGGTTACCTTATAAGGATAGTGTTAGTATGCTTAATAAAGCTATTGATAATGGTATGATAATTCAACCAGATTTATTGAAAAATTTTGTTGAGGCAATCGATGATGTAAATTTTGATTGGGTAAATATTGCCAAAGAAAGTCAATTACTAATTAATCCAGAGGAATATACAAATTTTGAAATAAAAGATTATGCGAACTTATTACTCTATGATTATTTAATACCCGAAAAAATTATAACAAAAGAGGAATTAGATGAATTAAATATAAGCGCTGAAAATCTACTCCAAAAATATACATCAAATGATGGCTGGATGTTAGCTTATGATTTATTTAATGAACTAAAAAAAGAAGATCGTTTTATTAACTTAGAATACTATAATCTTTGGAAATTACCTTATATAAAGAGACGGATATTACAGAGATACATTAACAACAAAGAGCGACAGATTGGATATTTAAAATATAATAAATCCAAAAGTGAGATTTAAACTGAAAACTCCGTCATAAATTTTGGCTTTATAGTATGTAAGTATTTTGTTTTTATGAAGTATTAAAAGATTTAACTTAAATTAATAATGAACGAAGAATTAATAAAGTATTAATGAATCCCAGTAATTTTAAACAAACTACCGAACCAAGCCCAATAATTTACTCGAGAGGAGATCAAATTATAATTGGAAGGGTATTTAGCATATTATTTAGATTTAATTGGACTATAATGAAAAAATACATTTAAACCTGAAAATTTACCAACTATTCTGGATAGTGAAACTATAAAAATATTAGTTGAAATGTGTGAAGAATCTCCAAAAAAAGATTTTAGTTGGGCAATTATATCTGAAATACTTTTACAAAGAGGACAATTAAATATCATTTTAGACATCGTCGAAGAAAATCAAGCTAAGCAATCTAAAAATCAGAGGTTAGAAATGACTGAAGAGGAAAAAATTATAGATGAACAAAAAAAACAAGCACTTATAAAAAAAATAGAAGAAGATCCTCATTATTTTTATGGTAATATGAGTCGACCAGATACTCCAGAAGAATTTAAGTCAAGATTTGGCCTATGGCCGAATGGAACAGATGGAGAAATCTACAATCCTAAGAAATAATTCTGTTATTGATTCTTAATAGCTTTGAAGATCCTTTATTGTAAAAAAAACTTTTTCTTTGACAAATTATTTAATGATCGACAAATTAATAGATAAAATTGATGTATATGAAACTAATAGATAATTTTTATTGTATCCAAACCGAAAACTTTGGAAATGGCACAACAAAAAATAGTGTGGGTATAGTTTCAATTAAAACGGAATTGATAAGGCCTTCTATAAAATTCTTAAATAATGATGGGAATATTATATCTGCTGAAAGAAAAATTTATAGGAAAAGATTAATAGCGAATCCTTTTATTGACCCACATGAATCTTTTTCTATTGATGAATTAATCTTTTTATCTAAAACATATGGATTTGAAATTGAAGAACATTCAATTCATAAAGGTTATAACTATAGTATTTTAAGAATTAACAAGCTATATAATTCTCCTGGGGAAATTATCTTAATTGAACAACAAGGAAAAGAATATGTAATCATTGAATTTAAAAGATGGGCATCTGAATCCCAGCCCAGAAGCGCCGCGGAAGATAGCCTAGGAGAAAATATTACCTATATTTTAGGTATTTGGGAATCACCTTTGTTGACAGATGAAATAATTACAAAAATTAAAGGCGATAAATAATAAAAATAAATTTAACTCTCTGTATTGCATTATTTTCATTTCTTAGTTCAAATGCACAATGTGAGACAATAATGAAGTTCTTTAAAGATGATATGTATACATCTAAACTTCAGCAAAATCATTAACACGGTTGATTGAAGAATTAATTTCTAGAGGAGTGAATATAAATAATCTTAAAATAAATAGAATTTACTAAAATGGAAGTAAAAACTCTTCAAAAATATTTAGGAATGGCAGTTCATTTTATTTATTATCATCATCATAGATTGAATAATGAAAAAGTGTTTGAAGATGATTATTGGGAGCATTTATTAAAAACAGGAACATTGGAATATTGGGAAATGTTATATAAATGTCTTGACTTTGCTTTAACTCAAGATGATTACTGTTTATCAATAGTTGATTCACCATTTAAAGAGCGTTATCCTGAGGCTGATATTAAATTGTTTTTAGATAAAATTGGGCCAAATGAAGAAATAAGATATAGTTAAGACTATCCAGGAATTGGAAGTGATGCTAGCGCAAAGTTAATAAGACAAATTTAAAATGATGTTTGAAAGTAAAATAACAAAGTATTTTAATAATAAATTAGTAAAAAGGATTATAGAATTAAATTTAAGCGAAAAATTAACAGATGAAGAAAATTTAATTATTTCAAAAATTGGCTTACCAAATGGTGTGTTAGATTTTGAATTCATTAATGACATTTTCTTATTATCAAAAACAGAAATTAAAATTGGAAATACTTTTTATAACAATATAATTCTAGATACTACATCAAAAATGATAATTAGAGATGATGCAGTTTTTCTTTCAAAATCCCTCAAAAATCTAGTTTTGCAGCTCTATGCATATGATAGTTTATGGCAAATTATTATTCCAGAAAAAAAATTTGGTAATTATAGGGAAGATCTAAATCACAAGAAATATGCTCAATTTTTAGAAAGTGAATTATTAAAAATCGATCAAGATTTATTAAAAAATGACAATGGGTATTTTTGGGGATCTCTAATAGAAGATATTGAATTTGGTATAGTTGGCTAACTGAATAAGCATTCTAAATAATCGAAAATAAAATTTATACTTTGCATACGGGAAATCAATTACATATTTTTGAAAAAATAAAATAATTAAAAACAAAAAAATGCAAACCTCAAAATTTACCAAAATAGGCGTAATCGCTTTAGTTCTAATCTTTTTAATATTAAGCGTAGTCGGCTGCAGTACGCATACACACACTCATACACATGTACGCTCTAGTGGTAAAATTCCACCGGGACAAGCAAAAAAAATGAACGGAGATAAAAGCGCCAGAGCGTATGCACCAGGTCAGCAGAAAAAAAGATAATCCATATCTTACAGCAATAACATAATCTTTAATCCCATTTTCAATTCATTGGAGTGGGATTTTTTTTATGATTTTTGAATTCATTTAGATTTTATTTCTAACTTTATACTTACAAGCTGATAATCAAAGAAATAAACACAAATATGAAGAGAATTCTACCTTTATTTTTTCTTTTGTTTTTTTTTGAAATCAGCGGTCAGACCAATGATACAATCGTGCTAAAAAACAACGATATTATTGTTGGAGAGATAAAAACAATGAACAAAGGTATTTTACAAATAGAGACAGATTACAGCAAGGACGATTTTAAAGTGGAATGGAAGTATGTAAAAAATATAGGATCAGACAGAATTCATATCATTAATCTCGCCAATGGCGTTTTGTTAAACGGTAAAATCAAAAAAATCAATTCACCAAATAAATGTGAGATTACCAATATTGAAACTCAAACCAAAAGCATAGTTGACCTGACCGATATTGTTCGTATAAAACCTGTAGATAACAGCTTCTGGGACCGACTGGATGCGAGTTTCGATGCCGGAGTAAAATTGACAAAATCTCAGAACCTGCAGCAATTAACTATCAATGTTAATTTAGGCTATACGGCAAAAAGATGGTATGGTACGGCCACGTTTAAGCAGATTCAGTCGATTCAGGATGACAGCGAACCTATACGCAGGATTGATACCGATTTGAGTTATGTGCATCTCCTCCCTAAAGACTATTTTATTCCCTTATCCGTAACCACTTTGTCCAATACAGAACAGGATATTGAGCTCCGTGTTATATCTAAAGCCGGATATGGAAAATATCTTGTACACAGCAATAAAAAATACTGGGGAGTTGCTTCGGGATTATCTTTTAACCATGAACGCTTTACAGGAACAAGTGAACCCAATAAAAGTTTAGAGCTATTTTTGGGAACAGATGTTAATTTTTACGATGTGGGCGATTTTAGCATTCAGTCAAAAGTAACCGTTTTTCCTAGTATCACAGAAAGTAAAAGGATCCGTACCGATTTTTCACTGGACACCAAATACGATTTGCCTTTGGATTTTTTTATCAAACTCTCTTATATTTATAATTACGACAACAAGCCGAATCCCGGATCATCAAAAGAAGACTATGTTTTTCAAACCACTTTTGGGTGGAAATTGGACTAAAAAAAAGTCTTCCGGATTCAGAAGACTTTTATTTTTTTTTTGCTAATAAACGTTATTTTTTTACCGATGTATTCATTACCTTAATCAGATAAGTTCCTTCAGGTAAATCGCCAAGATTAGATCCGTTGCTATCCATAATTTTTTTTCCTTCAGAGTAAACTTCAATATTTTTACCCGTAGTCGCTATGAGATTTGTCGCAGCAGCTGGTGCTTTAACAGTGGACGGTAATTCTTTTTTTGCTGTGGCAACGGCAACAGACTTTGGCTGACTTACAACAGTATTTGATTTAGAGGTATTATATGCTTCCATTACCTGCTCGTCTGTCATGGCAACGCTATATAATTTCAGGTCATCAATATCTGCATTGATACTGGTTGCTGTATTGAGTTTTCCAAGACTTAAAATATAACCTTTTGCCATTCTCTGAATCCCGTCAACTGATTTTAATAGCTCACCATTTCGATAAATCTTCGAGACATTTCCATCATAAGAGACAGTGTACATGTACCAGGTGTCTTTTACAAGCGGAACAGAAACGATAACATTGTTTTTGTCGCCCCACCCCACTAAACTAAGATCAGAAGTTCCGGAAGTTGCCGGTTGTTGGATTAATGCAAAATATTGTCCGTTTACTGGTGTACCATAATTAAAAATATAATTCGCCGTATTGACCGCATTAAATTTTACCCAAACCGAAATAGTTTTGGGCTTATTGCCTTGCGGAAGATCGCCAACTACACTCTGAAATCCTTTATTAATAAGTCTTAAAGCCCCTTTGGGAGTTCCCGATCTGTCATTTACAAAAACAGGCGTTCCCAAGAAAGACGTAGAAATATCAGCACTGTTTAAATTTCCATTGAAATTAAATTCCTGCACCGGATTTTGCGCATTGGCCTTTAAAAAAACTGCAAATATCAAAGTGAGTACTATTTTTTTCATAGGAATTTATTTTAGAAAAAGTATTATATTAAATTTTTATTATTAGATACAAAACTATAAATCAGCAAATTGCTAATTCAGAGTTTTGCGTATTATTTTTTACAAATTTTGTTAAAATTATAATTTTAATTCAGCTTCACAAAATAATTTATGCATATAATTACACAATTCTCGTCTAAATTAATCTTACATTACTTATAATTTTCTATTGCAATGCAAAATAAATTTCTCTCATAGACAAAAAGGCCTTTTGAGGCTTTCAAAAGGTCTATTTTTAATTTCAAAAATTGTATTAGCGAAGCAGCAGTAAAAATTAACCAATTATAATTTCAATTATTTTATTTAGAAGTGACTTTTTTAGCAGGACCACTTGTAATTTTCAACAAATAGGTTCCTTCGGGAAGATCGTTGATATTCATAGCATTACTACCTACTATTTTTTGTCCCTGCGAATAAACCTCTATATTTTTTGTTACGCCATTAACATCACCGGATGTTACTATTGAAGCATTAGCAGACTTTACGTTTTTCCCTCTAGTGACCATAGCTTTGGTGCTTTTAGTTTCTAAAGGCGGCACAACAGCCGTAAGAGGTTTTTCACGTTCATACAATTCATTTACCTGCTCTGCTGTTAAAGCAACATCAAACACTTTTAAATCGTCAACCTCTGCATTTATTCCAATTGTTGTATTTATTTCTCCCAATCTAAAAACATTTCCATTGGTCGCTCTTGTCATTCCTTCCAGAAACTTTAATAATTTTCCATTACGATATATTTTGGATGTAGTGCCTTCATAAGTAATTGTATAATTGTACCACACATATTTTTCAAGTGGCGTAGAAACTATCACATCATTAGAAGCACTCCACGCTGCTAAACTTAGATCAGAATTAGAGTTAGTCGTCCCTTGTTGTAAAAGGCCGCAGTACTGCGCATTATACGGATTGCCGTATCCCCAGATGTAATTTGCACTTGCAATATCATTAAACTTCACCCAAATACTTATTGTTCGTGCACTCTTTCCCTGAGGAAGATCATCTATTACCGCCTCAAGCGCTTTATTATTTAAACGTTGAGCGCCTTTGACAACTCCTGCCCTATCAGCAACGAAATTGTCAGTTCCCATGAATGAGAGAGTATTGGTAGTATTGTTTAATGTACCATTAAAGTTAAATTCCTGAATTGGTGTTTGTGCATTGGCATTAAAATAACTTACAAACAACAATGTCAGTAGAAATTTTCTCATAATAATTGAATTTTAAGGATTAAACGACTTATGCCATTTCAATACACTAAACTATATTATTATGATAGCTGATGGAAATATTCCCGACAACCTACACAAATACTCGTTAAAATAACCAAATCATTGCTTTTTTGTCGACAAACAGCATTTTATAAACTTTAAAAATAATATTAAAAAAAATCACTTATTTTAATGTGTTTTCTAATTTCTTACGTATAAACACGTTATTTTTTAAAGTTCATTATAAAATCTAAAAGAAATTAACATTGCAAATTAGGGGTAAAAAAAAACTCCATTCTGTTAGAATGGAGTTTTATTGCGATAGTAAATATTTTACTTTATAAATTCAATTTTTTGAGCTTCTTCTTCGTTAACACTGTCAAAGAAACCTTGTTCGTTCATCCAGTCATCGCTAAATACTTTACTCATATAACGTGATCCGTGATCCGGAAAGATTGCAATAATATTGCTTTCTTTTGTAAACTCTCCTTCTTCTGCGTATTGCTTTATAGCCTGCATTACTGCTCCCGAAGTATATCCAACAAATAAACCTTCTTTACGAGTGATTTCTCTTGCTGAGTGTGCACTTTCTTCGTCGGTTACTTTCATGAATTTATCAATAATATCAAAATCAGTTGCAGACGGAATTAAGTTTTTACCTAAACCTTCTATGCGGTACGGATAAATTTCTTTACTGTCAAACTCTTTTGTTTCGTGGTATTTTTTCAATACAGAACCAAAAGCATCAACTCCGAGAATTCTAATATTTGGATTTTTTTCTTTTAAGAATTTTGCAGTTCCGGAGATAGTTCCTCCCGTTCCGCTGCAAGCAACTAAATGCGTAATTTGTCCTTTTGTCTGTTCCCAAATTTCAGGACCTGTAGTGTTGTAGTGAGCATCAATATTCAATTGGTTGAAATATTGATTAATGTAAACTGATCCTTTTGTCTCCTCATGTAAACGTTTGGCAACATTATAATACGATCTTTCATCATCTGCAGATACGTGAGCCGGACAGACGTACACTTTGGCGCCCAAACTTCTCAACATGTCAATTTTATCTTTAGATGATTTTGAGCTTACTGCCAAAATACAATTGTAACCTTTAATAATGCTTACCATTGCTAAACTAAATCCGGTATTTCCGGATGTGGTTTCGATAATGGTATCTCCCGGCGACAGAATTCCCTTTTTCTCGGCTTCTTCAATAATATATAATGCTATTCTATCTTTTGAGGAATGACCTGGGTTGAAAGCTTCTACCTTTGCGTAGAAATTTCCTTCTAACTCTTCGGTGATTTTATTTAGCTTAATAAGCGGAGTATTACCTATTAACTCTAAAACATTATTATAAGCGGTTATTTCTTCTTTCATAAAAAAATAGTTAATCAAAGGTCTTTTTAATTAACCTTGATAGGTTGCAAATTTAACAAAAATTTTCTAATTAGCTTTCAATTTTTTCTAAATCTAATAAAAAACTAAATTCTTTTGCTAAGTCCTTCAAAGCCTCAAAACGTCCCGAAGCCCCGCCATGCCCTGCATCCATGTTGGTATCTAAAAACAAAAGATTATTATTTGTTTTTATTTCCCGCAATTTTGCAACCCATTTAGCTGGCTCCCAATACTGTACCTGCGAATCATGCAATCCCGTAGACACGTACATGTTAGGATAATCCTGTGCTTTTACATTATCGTAAGGTGAATACGACAACATATAATCATAATATTTTTTATTGTTTGGGTTACCCCATTCGTCATACTCTCCGGTTGTAAGCGGAATACTGTCATCCAGCATCGTGGTAATTACGTCTACAAAAGGCACCTGAGCAATGACTCCATTATATAATTCAGGAGCCTCATTTACGATTACCCCCATTAAAAGTCCGCCGGCAGATCCTCCTTCAGCATATAAATGTTCCGGTGAAGTATACTTTTGGTCTATTACAAATTTAGAGCAATCGATGAAATCTGTAAAGGTATTTTTCTTTTTTAACAGTTTTCCGTCTTCGTACCATTGCCTTCCCAGGTCCTCACCTCCCCTGATATGGGCGATTGCATATACAAATCCGCGGTCCAGAAGCGATAATCTGGTTGAAGAGAAATAAGTATCCATTGTGATTCCGTACGAGCCGTAGGCATAAAGCAGCAAAGGATTTTTACCGTTTTTCTCAAGTCCTTTTCTGTAAACCATAGAAATAGGAACTTTCACTCCGTCTCTCGCTGTCGCCCATACACGTTCTTCGATGTAATTTTCTTTATCAAATTTTCCTCCTAAAACCTGTTGCTCTTTCAAAATTTCTTTGGTTTTAGTTTTCATATTGAAATCAATTACAGAAGAAGGCGTTGCTAAAGATTGATAGCTGTAACGCAATATATCGGTGTCAAAATCAACATTTGTTGTTGTATAAGCATTGTAAGTTTCACTGCCAAAAGGAAGATAATAATCGGGTTCTTCATTCCAGGGCATAATGCGGATGTGGTTTAAACCATTTGAGCGCTCTTCTACAACTAAATAATTTTTAAATATCTCAATATCTTCCAACAAAACATCTTCTCTGTGCGGAATCAAATCTACCCAGTTTTTCTTTCCTGTTTTGTTTTCTGGCGTTTTCATTAATTTAAAATTCGTCGCTTTATCTTTATTTGTTAAAATATAAAACGAATCTTCATAGTGCGAAATACTATATTCCAGTCCGCGTACACGTGGCTGAAAAACCTGAAATTCACCATCAGGATGATCTGAATTTAAAATCCTGTATTCAGTCGTCAGCGTACTTCCTGAACCAATTACAATATATTTTCTTGATTTTTCTTTGCTAATAGAAACATTAAAAGTATCATCTGTCTCATTATAAACCAAAACATCTTCTTTTGAATCTGTTTGCAGTTTATGTCTGAAAACTTTATCAGCTCTTAAAGTTGTTTCATCCTGTCTAACATAAAAAATCGTGTTGTTATCGTTTGCCCAAACAGAAGCTCCTGTTACATTTTCGATTCTGTCCGCTAATATTTCGTTTGTTTCTAAATTTTTAATTTGAATGGTATAGATTCTTCTTCCCACTAAATCTACTCCAAAACTTGCAAATTTATTATCCGGACTTATACTTAATCCGCCCAGTTTAAAATAAGCATAACCTTTGGCCATTTCGTTGCAGTTGAATAAAATTTCTTCCTCTGCTGAAAGACTCCCTTTTTTTCTTGCAAAAATTGGATAATCCTGACCGGTTTCAAAACGCGTAATGTAAAAATAGCCATTATAAAAGTAAGGAACAGATGAATCATCTTCTTTTATTCTAGCTTTCATTTCTTCAAAAAGACTATTTTGCAAATTTTTGGTATGAGAAGTCATATTCTCATAATAAGAATTTTCATGATTTAGATACTCTATAACCTCCGGGTTTTCGCGGTTATTTAACCAGAAGTAGTTATCAACTCTGGATTCTTTATGTTTTTTTAATGTTTTAGGAATTATTTTAGCCTTTGGAGCCGATATATCATTTTGCATTGAATGAGCATTAATTTTTAAATTGAAGACGCAAAAATAACACAAACCCAACAGAACATGATTAACTTTTTCTTAAAATATTCTATTGAATTCACAAAGCAATATACTAATTTTGTCTGAAATAATTTAAAAAATCGACAAAAATGGATTTAATGGGAATGATGGGTAAACTTAAAGAAACCCAACAAAAAATTGAAGATACTAAAAAGCGTCTGGATACTGTTTTGATTGATGAACAAAGCGCTGACGGATTATTAAAAATTACAATTACCGCAAGCAGAAAGATAAAAACAATTTCTATAGACGATTCTCTTCTGGAAGATAAAGAGCAATTGGAAGATTACCTGATTGTAACTTTAAACAAAGCAATTGAAAAAGCTACAGATGTTAACGAAAGAGAATTAGACGCTGTTGCGAGAATGGATATGCCTTCCATTCCGGGAATGGATAATTTGTTTAAATAAGATGCTGTGATCTAAGTTCTAAGCTACTAAGATTTTAAAAGGGACAAAAATTTACATAAACGTAAATCTTTGTCCCTTTTTTTCTTCTAGTTTCAAAAACTTAGCACCTTAGAACTTAGCACCTCAGAACCTTAATAAATTAAAATTTCGCAAGCGTCTCCAAAACATACGTATGCATAACTTCTTTGTAATCCAGGTGCGTTACAATTCTTAATTTATTATGCCCAAGAGAGCTTATTAATATGTTTTTTTGTTTTAATTTTTCTATTAATAATTGATCGCTGTAACCTTCAGCCAGCGAAAAAATCAGAATATTGGTTTCTACAGGTTCAATTGCAGCAATCCAGGGTTTTGTACTTAATATCTTCGCAATTTCTTTTGCCCGACGATGATCTTCTGCAAGTCTTTCAATATTATGTGCCAGCGCATATAATCCTGCTGCAGCCAAATAACCTACCTGACGCATTCCTCCACCAAGTATCTTCCTGATCCTCAACGCTCTGTGAATATCAGCTTTACTTCCTAACAGTACAGATCCAATAGGCGCTCCTAATCCTTTAGACAGACACACCGAAATAGTATCGAATATAGCACCAAATTCTCTTGGATTTTGCCTCTTAGCCACCAATGCATTCCAGATTCTCGCGCCATCTAAGTGAAATTTCAAATTATTGGCGTCGCAAACTTTTTTTATTTCTTTTAAATCATCCAATTCATAACAGGCACCACCTCCTTTGTTTGTTGTATTTTCTACACAAACCAGACTTGTAAGCGGACTATGATAAAATTCGGGATCGTTTATTGCAGCTTTTACCTGAGAAGCCGTAATCATTCCGCGGTTTCCGTCAATCAGACAACAGGAAACTCCGCTGTTAAAAGAAACTCCGCCTCCTTCGTAATGATAAACGTGCGCATATTTATCGGCAATTAATTGTTCTCCCGGCTGTGTATGAAGCTTAATTGCAGTTTGATTGGCCATAGTTCCAGACGGAAAAAAAAGTCCAGCTTCCATACCAAAAAACTCTGCTGTTCTGTTTTCCAATTCAATCACCGTTGGGTCCTGTTTGTATACATCATCACCTACCTGAGCGTTAAACATATACTGCAGCATTTCATAAGTGGGCTTGGTTATGGTATCGCTGATTAAATTTATTTCCATATTCTAAAAACTATATCTTATTTTTGTATGCAAAATTACGTATTACAAATAGTTATTCTCCGCAAGTTTTGGTAAAATTTAACTCGCGGGATTCTATAGACCAAATTAACGTAATAATTCTAAAAAACATATAAAACCTATTAATTAATTTATGACAACAGCCGAACAAGTAAAAGGTATTGTGGAGCGCCTTGGTGCGTTGAGGAGGTATCTTTGACGTTGATGCCAAGCTAATCGAAATCGCAAACGAAGAAGAAAAAACGTTCGCCCCAGACTTTTGGAACAATGCAAAAGAAGCAGAGAATATTGTAAAAAACCTTCGAAACAAGAAAAAATGGATCGAAGATTATGACAAAGCCGTTTCGCTTACAGACGAATTACAGCTTGCATATGATTTTTATAAAGAAGGAGAATTCTCTGTTGAAGAACTGGATGAACAGTATAATGCGGCGCAATCGCACATCGAGAACATAGAATTTAAAAATATGCTTTCTGATGAAGGCGACAGTTTAAGTGCCGTTGTACAAATTACAGCGGGAGCCGGCGGAACCGAAAGCTGTGACTGGGCAGGAATGCTGATGCGTATGTACATGATGTGGGGCGAAAGTTATGGTTACAAAATAAAAGAACTTAACTTTCAGGAAGGTGATGTTGCCGGAATAAAAACCGTAACTTTAGAATTTGAAGGAGACTATTCTTTTGGTTACCTAAAGGGAGAAAATGGTGTTCACCGTCTGGTTCGCATCTCACCTTTTGACAGTAACGCAAAACGTCATACTTCATTTGTCTCTGTATACGTGTATCCGCTTGTAGATGACAGTATTGAGATCGACATTAATCCTGCCGATATCGAAATTACTACTTCTCGTTCGAGTGGTGCGGGAGGACAGAACGTAAATAAAGTGGAAACGAAGGTTCAATTGGTACATAAACCAACCGGAATCCAGATTCAATGTTCTGAAACCAGATCGCAGCAAGACAACAGACAACGGGCCATGCAGATGCTTCGCTCTCAATTGTATGAAATTGAATTAAAAAAACAGCAGGCACAACGTGCCGACATAGAAGCCGGAAAAATGAAAATTGAATGGGGATCGCAGATTCGTAATTATGTAATGCAGCCTTATAAATTAGTAAAAGACGTTCGTACCGGTTACGAAACCAGCGACGTTGACGGCGTTATGAACGGAAATATTGATGCTTTCTTAAAAGCCTATTTAATGATGATGGGACAAAAAGAGGAAGAGTAAATTAATGCCCGGATTTAGTATTCAGTTTGCACCAACATGAAACCTGAATCTCTAACTTCAGACATTAAACCTGAACTAAAAAAACAATAGTTATGATAAAATGGGCAGATGTAATTCATTTTACAAATAAAGGAAATCCGGCTCCGGATAAGAGAGTTGAAAAAACACCGGAAGAATGGAAGGAAATTTTAACTCCTGAAGAATTTCAGGTTACACGTTTAAAAGGAACCGAAAGATCTTTCAGTTCTGAAATGTGCAGCTTGTTTGAACCTGGAATTTACGAATGTAAATGTTGCGGAACATTACTTTTTGACGCCAGCGAAAAATTCGAATCAGGAACAGGTTGGCCTTCTTTTACACAACCCGTAAAAGAAAATGCCGTTGGATATTATGCCGACAAATCTCATGGAATGATTCGTGTCGAGGTAGTTTGTAATACCTGCGACTCCCATCTTGGACATATTTTTCCTGACGGTCCTGAACCAAGCGGTTTAAGATATTGCATAAATGCTCTTTCTTTGTCAAAAGTAAAAGAGTAAATAATATCAAATAGTCACAAAAGCGATTCCCTTTATTAGGAATCGCTTTTTTTTTTTAAAATATGCTCTTCCCTCTCATTGTTAAGGACTTATAAAATTTTATTTTGTCAGGAAATAAATATTAAAGCAAATGCTAAATTTTAAAAGAAATACATCAATTTAATATACAAAAAGTTAATTTTTCAATATTGGCAATATAATTTTACACATATCTCAAAAAAGCATTAGGTTATTAAAATGTAATTCATTTTATTTGGCAAAAATTAACCCTTCATCTGCTAATGAGATCCTATTCAATTCAAGAAATTAACGAAATAATAAACGGTGTCATTTATGGCACTACATCTCAACACATTACTGCTACAGAACAACTGGAAAAAGCTACCAATTCGGAAATTTCATTTATAGGAAATAAAAAATATGAAAAATACTGGTCGGCTTCCAATGCTTCAATAGCAGTTGTTAATGAAGATATTTCGATAGAACCTGGCGAAAACCGTGCTTTTATTAAGGTTAAAAATGCAGATTTGGCAATGTCTCAAATTCTTGCTCTTTTTGCTCCTCCTGCCCCTTTGTTCCGTGCAGACATTCACAAATCAGCTACTGTCGATGAGACGGCAATTATTGGCGAAGGCGCTAAAATTGGTGCGGGATGTTACGTAGGACCAAAAGTCGAAATTGGAGCAGGTACAATACTTTATCCTAACGTAACCATTTTAGATGAATGCACCATTGGAAGAAACACCACAATTTGGTCCGGAAGTGTTATACGTGAGCGTTGTCATATTGGTAACGACTGTATCATTCACCCAAATGCGACAATTGGTGCCGATGGTTTTGGATTTCGTCCTTGTGCAGAAAAAGGTTTGGTTAAAATTCCACAAATTGGAAATGTTATTATAGGAAACTGTGTAGAAATTGGTGCGAATACTTGTATTGATCGTGGTAAATTCAGCTCAACAGTTCTTGGAGATGGCTGTAAAATTGATAATTTGGTTCAGATAGGTCATAACAGTAAATTAGGAAAATTTTGTATTATGGCCGGAAACAGCGGCCTTGCGGGTTCTGTTACTCTAGGAAACGGTGTTATTATTGGCGGAAGTGCCTCTATAAAAGATCACACTACTATTGGAGACGGTGCTACTATAGGTGCTGGTTCTGGTGTTACAGGCGATGTTCCTGCAGGGAAAACCATGTTGGGTTATCCTGCTGTAGAAGCAAGAGACGCTCTAAAACAATGGGCCATTTTAAAAAGAATGGTTTGTAATTCTAAAAAATAAACTAAGGTGCTAAGGTGCTAAGGTGCTAAGGTGCTAAGGTGCTAAGGTGCTAAGGTGCTAAGGTGCTAAGGTGCTAAGGTGCTAAGGTGCTAAGGTGCTAAGGTGCTAAGGTGCTAAGGTGCTAAGGTTCTAAGGTGCTAAGGTGCTAAGGTGCTAAGGTGCTAAGGTGCTAAGGTGCTAAGGTGCTAAGGTGCTAAGGTGCTAAGGTGCTAAGGTGCTAAGGTGCTAAGGTGCTAAAAAAAACAGAAGCAAAGCTTCTGTTTTTTTTAGCTATTTTATTAAAATTATTTCTATTTACTACAACTACTTTATCGGGTTTATTTCAATGGATTTTGTAAATTAGCCAACACTATTTTATAAAATCAATACTATATCATGGATTTAAACTTCAATAAAAACGAAGATCACAATAAATTACTCCTTTCTGAATTAAAACAAAAATTTGCCAAAGTCAAATTAGGCGGAGGCGAAAAAAGAATCGAAAAATTACATGCTGAAGGTAAAATGACTGCTCGCGAGAGAATTGCTTATTTATTGGATGAAAATGCAAAAAGTATTGAGATTGGTGGTTTTGCAGGCGACGGAATGTACTTGGAACACGGCGGATGCCCTTCTGGTGGTGTTGTGGTAAAAATTGGGTATATAAAAGGTAAACAATGTATTGTTGTAGCAAATGATGCAACGGTAAAAGCCGGCGCATGGTTTCCGATCACGGGGAAAAAAAATCTGCGTGCACAGGAAATCGCCATGGAAAACAGGCTTCCCATTATTTATCTGGTCGACAGCGCCGGAGTTTATCTGCCAATGCAGGATGAGATTTTCCCCGACAAAGAGCATTTCGGCAGAATCTTTAGAAACAATGCCCAAATGAGCAGCATGGGAATTACCCAAATTGCCGCTGTTATGGGAAGCTGTGTTGCAGGAGGTGCTTACTTGCCAATTATGAGTGACGAAGCTTTAATTGTAGACAAAACAGGAAGTATTTTCCTTGCCGGAAGCTATCTCGTAAAAGCCGCAATTGGAGAAACTATCGATAACGAAACTTTGGGTGGAGCTACAACACATTGTGAAATTTCTGGTGTAACCGATTATAAAGCTAAAGATGATAAAGACGCTTTAGACAAAATAAAAAATATTGTCGATAAAATAGGTGATTATGATAAGGCCGGTTTCAGCCGGATTAAATCTGAGAAACCTGCTTTAGAACCAAATGAAATTTACGGAATTCTTCCGAAAGCAAGAACGGAGCAATACGATATGATGGAAATCATAAAACGTTTAGTCGATAACTCTGAATTTGAAGCCTATAAAGAAGGCTATGGACAGTCGCTAATTACCGGCTACGCCAGAATTGACGGCTGGGCTGTCGGAATTATTGCAAATCAGAGAAAAGTGGTTAAAACCAAAAAAGGTGAAATGCAGTTCGGCGGTGTTATCTATTCTGATAGTGCAGATAAAGCGACCCGTTTTATTGCCAATTGCAACCAGAAAAAAATTCCTTTAGTGTTTTTGCAGGATGTAACCGGTTTTATGGTGGGTTCTAAATCCGAACACGGCGGAATTATAAAGGACGGTGCAAAAATGGTAAATGCAGTTAGTAACTCTGTAGTTCCAAAATTCACGGTCATTGTCGGAAACTCTTACGGAGCAGGAAATTACGCGATGTGCGGAAAAGCCTATGATCCACGTTTAATATTTGCCTGGCCAAGCGCCGAACTCGCCGTTATGGGCGGTACTCAGGCTGCAAAAGTGTTAGCTCAAATCGAAGCATCTTCGCTTAAAGCGAAAGGACAAATAGTCGATGAAGCTAAAGAAACGGAATTATTTAATAAAATTAAAGCACGTTACGACGAGCAGACCTCTCCTTATTATGCAGCTTCCAGACTTTGGACAGACGCCATAATCGATCCTTTGGAAACACGAAACTGGATCTCAATTGGAATTGAAGCTGCCAACCACGCTCCTATTCAAAAACAATTTAATCTCGGAGTTATTCAGGTCTAATTTAAAAAATCCTCAAAACAACAAATAAAAAAAAGTAAAAAACTTATTTTCAGGCTGTTAAAATAAATATATGATTAAAAATTAGTAATTTAGTATAGAATTTTTAATCACACAGCATCATGGAAAATGTAAAAAGTTTAAATAAATGGGCGAATTCGCACACTTATTTACCAGTAGATTTAGTACGGATTGTTTTGGGTGGATTTTTATTTATGAAAGGCGTATCTTTTGTAACCAATGTACAATACCTGCATGACTTGATCTCTCCAATTGACAGGTTTGGCGGAGGTATGTTTATGCTGCATTACATTGCTCCGGCTCATATGATTGGTGGTATAATAATTATTTTCGGGCTTCTGACGCGTTGGGCAATAGCTGCACAATTACCCATTTTATTTGGCGCTGTTCTCATTAATTTTATGGGTTACATGCATTCAGAAAGTTTGATTCTTGCGATAGTAACTTTAATGATTTGTACCTTCTTTTTATTTTATGGAAGCGGTAAACATTCCGCCGATTATTATTTTAAAATGCAGCAATAAACTCAAATCCTTAGTTCCATAAATACTAAGGATTTTTTTTTGACTGTTAATTAATTCTATAAAGTTTCTTTAATTGTGTTTTATGACTTAATTTCGCCAAAATGAAATGGATTCATAAAACCGTTATTATAATTGTATTTTTAGTTGCAGGTTTGTTTGCTTATCAGGCAGACAGCTCATCTGTGCATATAAGTGACACGGAAAAAACCGATTCCAGCTTCTCTAAACAGGTTAAAGATTCTGATGCTTTCATCCAGCCACAAGGAAATTATCAGTTTGCGGCAAACATCAAAACAAATCCTGTAGGTATAATAAGGTCTTTTGATTCTCTTTTACCGCTTATTCCACAACATCAAACGGTTACCTCTTTTTCCGCATTTACTAAAGTTTTTACAACTCAAAGTAAAAAGGTTTTGGTAATTCTCTATGCTTTCCACTTTTTCTGGTAAATAAAATATTTGATTTTTTTATAAAGATCTAATCTTCAATTAAAAACTAACCATTTTTCTACATGAAAGCTGGTTATCAAATCATTTTATTTAATTCATAAAAATATGGAAACTACTACCACAATAATGGGTATTGTGATTTTAATTATAGTTGCAATCCCTGTATACTTTTCTGCACGCTCATCTGCAGCGAACAAATCAAAAATTTTAAATATTAAAAAGCGATTCAATCCTAATCATCCGGAAGAATTTGATTTAACAGAATCGATTAATAATAAGACGCTGACAATTGATCAGAAACACAATAAGTTCATTTTAATGAATTTCAATCCAAATCAACAAGAATGTACTTTTGTAGATTTAAATACTGTTTCTTCCTGTAAATTGATTCCAACAACCGATTCAAATTCTGATACGATTATTAAAATTGATTTTGAATTTCAGGAAAAAGCAACTTCAAAAAAGATAATAATTCCATTCTATGATTTCGACGACGACCGCATCAAACAGATAAGTGTTTACCAGGATCATCAGTTTGCAAAAAAATGGCTTAAAATCATCCAAGATTCTATTTCAAGTTAGTTATTTAATTCAATTAAAGAGACTCCGTTGTGAGTCTCTTTTTTTTGCTGTTTACATGATATTTGTCATTTTCTGTCGTTGCACGAAGTTTTAATTTTGATGAAAACTAAATCTGTCATTATGAAAATTTCTTTGACTCAAAAGTACAATGTCCCAGGTCCAAGATATACCAGTTATCCGACTGTTCCCTATTGGAACGAAGCTGATTTTACATCAGAAAAATGGATCACTACTTTGCAAAAATCTTTTTCAGAAAGCAACTCACAAAACGGAATTAGTTTATACATTCATTTACCTTTCTGCGAAAGCATGTGCACTTTTTGCGGATGCAACAAGCGCATTACCAAAAATCATTCTGTTGAGGAAAAATACATTCAGGCTGTTTTGAAAGAATGGAAAATGTATTGCGACTTACTATCAGAAAAGCCGGTAATTAAAGAAATACATCTGGGCGGAGGAACTCCGACATTTTTTTCTAAAGAAAATCTGGAGCTTCTTATAAACGGCATTTTCACTAATGCTATAAAAGCACCGAATCACGAATTTAGTTTTGAAGGACACCCTAACAATACCACTTACGAACAGCTAAAAAAGCTATACGATTTAGGTTTTCGCCGGGTAAGCTTTGGCGTTCAGGATTATTCTGCCAAAGTTCAGAAAGCTATTAACAGAATCCAGCCTTTTCATAATGTTGCAAAAGTTACTTTTTGGGCAAAAGAAATTGGTTATACTTCAATTGGACATGATATTATTTTTGGACTTCCGTTTCAGACTATTGAAGATGTAATTGATACCGTTGAGAAAACCAACTCTTTAAAACCACACCGTTTGGCTTTTTACAGCTATGCCCACGTACCATGGATAAAAGGAAACGGCCAAAGAGGTTTTAATGATGAAAATCTTCCTAAAGACTCTGAAAAAAGAAAACTTTACGAAACAGGAAAAAAACTATTGATCCAAAATGGCTATCACGAAATTGGTATGGATCATTTTGCCTTAACCGGGGATAGTTTATATAAAGCTGCCCATAACGGAAATCTGCATAGAAATTTTATGGGCTACAGCGCTTCCAAAACTCAGGTTATGATTGGTCTGGGCGTATCCTCTATAAGTGACAGCTGGTATAGTTTTGCACAAAACACTAAAAATCTTGAAGAATATTATCAGATTTTGGAATCTGAAAAACTTCCTGTCGTAAAAGGACATATTTTAAATGATGAAGATCTTATTATAAGAAAACACATTTTAAATTTAACCTGTGAACTTAAAACTTCCTGGGAGAAAGATTATTTAAATTTTCCTGAACTTTCTGAAGTTTTGACTGCTTTAAAAGAAATAGAAAATGACAATTTGATCGTTATCGAAAACAACGGCATCAAAATCACTGAAGAAGGAAGACCATTTGTACGTAATATTTGTATGGCTTTTGATTTACATTTAAAAAGAAAGTCACCGGAAACAAATTTGTTCTCGATGACTGTCTAAGAATGGTTAGTTAGTTTAAATTATTTCTTAATGGCAGTTAGGAGTCTGCTGTACAAATAAACTCATGTTTGAAGGAGATAAATACGGGATTCCTAATCCTAAACCACGCAGAATAAACAATACTCCTATTATAACCGCTACATACGGAATCGCCTTTTGAATTTTATTTCGAAACGGAAGTCTCAGCAATGTATTTACATACACAACAATTGTCATTAAAGGTATAGTTCCTATTCCGAACAGGATCATATAAAGAACTCCATAGCTCGCACTTTGCATAGCAATCGCTCCAAAAAGAGCTACATATACCATTCCGCAGGGTAAAAAACCGTTAAGTAAACCAATTGTAAAAAGAGATTTGTAACTCTTATTCTTAAATTGACTTCCCAGATTTGATTTGATTTTAGAAATGATTTTATATACAGGTTTAGAAAAATTGTAGTGCGCAAATCTTTTTTCCGGAATCAAAACGATTACAATCATAATTATTCCGATAATTATGGACATCTTTTGTTGTAAACCTGCCAGAAAAAATCCTCTTCCGAGTAATCCAAAAATCAATCCGATTGACGCGTACGCACTCAATCTTCCAAAGTGATACGTCATCATCTGCGTTATCTTTTTTGCTTCATTTTGTCTGTCAACAGGAAGCATCATAGCAATAGGTCCGCACATTCCAACGCAATGCAGACTACTAATTAAACCTAGAAAGAAAGCTGAGAATAACATTATGTTTAGTTTACGTAAATTACTTCTTTAGACAGGTATTTTTTACCTTCATATTGCCATTCCATATTGACATCCCAACGGCCTTTAATTAATTTTTTCTGAGGAATAACAATTTCAGAATTCGTTAGAGCAATCTGAGTATTAAAGTCAAACTTCTTGTTGGAAGGTCTGTACAATAAAATATTTCCTTTTACTTTTTCGCTTTCAAATCCCGGAGGAAAGGTTACCGCAACTCCGTTTCCGGTATATTTTATTGAAGGTTTATACTGCAGATCATGTGCATTCTGAATTCTCGCCATTTCTTCCTGAAAATGTGTATCGTGTTTGTAGTATTCTTCTACAACCAGATCATTATCATATTTAGAATTAGATTGAACTTCAAAAACAAAATATAAAATAAATGTCATAAACAATCCAAATGCTATGACGATTCCGGTACCCCAGTTAACTTTCATAATAATACTTTTTTAATTGAAACTTCTTGGTCCTAAGAAATTTGTAGTTGTGGTTTCAAGGAGTTCAGAACCATTATAAACCCCAATTTTAACTTTTGTTTTGTCACTTTCCAAAAGAACTTCATCAATTTCAATAAATAGTGTTCCTTGAGAAATTCCTTCTTTTGCCATTTTAAAATGTGTGTTACCGACATTTTTGATGGTCCCTTTTTGATCGATTAATTCAAAATGAATGTCTTTGTAGTCTTTCATCGTCTTGTTTACAATTTTATAAGTGTAAACATTACTGATTTTATCTCCATTATGCTGAAACAACTGGCCTGGCAATCTTAAAATAACAGCCTCAACATTTGTTCTTAGAAATAACATTCCCACAAAGATGCTTAATAAAATAAACAGGACTGCAGTGTATCCTTTCATTCTGGCTGTAAATCGGAAAGGTTCTTTTTTTACAATTTCATCTTCAGATGCATAACGAATAAGACCTTTTGGTAAACCTACAGAATCCATTATATGATCACATTCGTCAATACAGGCTGTGCAGTTTGTGCATTCGAGTTGTGTCCCGTTCCTAATGTCAATTCCCATAGGACAAACATTAACACATTGAAGGCAATCTATACAATCTCCTTTTCCGGTTAAGGCCCGATCTTCTTTTTTATTGAATTTTGCACGTCCGTTCTCTTTTTCACCACGCACAAAATCATACGCAACATTTATGGATTTATTATCTAAAAGAACGCCCTGTAATCGTCCATACGGACAGGCAATAATACAAACCTGTTCACGAAACCAAACAAATACGAAGTAGAAAACACCGGTAAAAATAAGAAGGGCAATAAAATTACTTGCCTGGTTGACTGGTCCCTGCTCTATCATTAAAAATAAAGCATCGCTTCCGACCAAATAAGCCAAAAAGACATTGGCAATGATAAAAGAGATTAAAAAGAAAACAGTCCACTTTAGGAGTCGTTTTTTAATTTTTTCTGCATTCCATTCCTGTCGTGCTAAACGGGATTGCGCACCGCGGTCCCCGTCAATCCAATATTCAATTCGACGGAACACCATTTCGAGAAAAATAGTTTGCGGACAAATCCAGCCACAAAAAATTCGTCCAAAAACAACAGTAAATAAGAGTATAAATACAACGCCTATTAGCATTGATATAACGAAGAGATAAAAATCCTGTGGCCAAAAAGGAAAACCAAATATATTAAAACGACGTTCCATAATATTGAACATCATAAACTGGTTTCCATTTATCTTAATAAAAGGATTTACGAATAATATTGCAAGCAAAACATAGCTTACAATCTTTCTGTAATCGTAAAATCTACCAGACGGTTTTTTAGGGAATATAAATTTCCGTTTACCACCTTCATCTATTGTTCCAATAGTATCTCTAAAAGCTTCGTCTGGTAAATTTGACATGGTATTTTTATTTATTTTTTAACTTCAGTGGTATTATCTTTGGCAGCGGCTGAATCATTAGGAGCAGAATCTTCTACCCAAACTTCGCCTTCTGCCTCTTTAGGATCTTTGGGATTACTTCCTTGGAGAGACAAAATGTAACTCGCTACTTTTTGTATTTCTTTTGGTTTAAGGGTTCCCTTCCAGGCAATCATACCTTTACCGTCCCTGCCTCCATTTGTAATTGTGTGAAAGAGATTTTTAATCCCTCCGCCCAAAATCCATTTGTTATCGGTAAGATTCGGTCCAATTTGTCCTCCTGCATCGGCACGGTGGCAAGCTGCACAATTGGTGGTAAAAATTTCTTTGCCTTCTGCTAAACTAGGTGTATCCCGTAGTAGAACCACTGTTTTTTCATCCATTAGATCGGGTGCCGTTTTCATGTATTCCTCAACATCAATTTTTGCCTGTGCCATTTCTTTTTTCAGCTCCATTTCCTGGTTGTCTGCTCCCATGACATCATAGCGAACGACATAAATTACTCCAAAAATGATACAGATGTAGAATAAATATACCCACCATGGCGGTAAATTATTATCAAGCTCTTTTATTCCGTCATAATCATGATCCATTAACAAATCGCCCTCTTTTTCCATTGGAGCTGTTTGTGTCAGCTTATGCATTAAATCTTTATACCAGGTGCTTTCTTTAAAACTTAAACTTTCTTCGAGTTCTAATTTTTCCTTTTCTTCAGGAGATAACAACTGATACATTACTCTATTTACAGCACTAAGTGTAATTTCGATCGCAATGAGAATGAATAAAAAGACAAATAAAAAGAGCGCAACCATGGGATATTTAATAAAAGCAGGTTTATCACCTGAATCAATAAAATATTCCATCAAGGCAAATACGATGAAAAAAATCAACGGTACTCTAACATATACTGGGAAAAACTTTTTCATTTTATCTATCTTTTGTGATTACACTAAGTCCTTCATCTAAAGGTATATTACTCATTTCCTGAATTTTTTCTTTTCTATAAGAGAATACCCAAAAGCCTAATCCTACAAAAAAAAGGAAGAAAATTAAAAGGGAAAGAATCGGGTAAATTTCTACACCCGATATTGTTTCCATATTGTGTTTTATTTGTTCAAACATAATGCTGTTATTTTGAAGTTTCTTTTACTTTAATATCAGTACCAAGTCTCTGAATGTAGGCAATCAAAGCCACGATTTCTCTTTCGTTCATCGGGATGAATTTTTCACCTTTTGCAGCAGCTTTTTTACGGCTGTCTTCATAACTTTTCACAAAATCAGGGTCGGCTTCTAAGCTTTTTTCAATTTTAACAGCCTGGTCTCTTAAAGTTCTCTGCGCATTTGCCACTTCTTCCGGTGTATATGGGACACCCAATGAAATCATAGCCTGCATTTTCTTTTGTGTTAATGAAATATCCATTGCTTCATTATCAAATAACCATTTATACCCTGGCATAATTGATCCTGCAGATGTACTTTGCGGATTCCACATGTGGTTAAAATGCCAGTTGTCATTGTATTTTCCACCCACTCTTAGCAAATCGGGACCAGTACGTTTTGAACCCCATAAGAACGGATGATCGTAAACAAACTCTCCTGCTTTTGCCTGCACCCCGTAACGCTCTACTTCACTTCTGAAAGGACGAACAGATTGTGAATGACATCCAACGCAGCCTTCTCTAATATATATGTCACGCCCTTCCAGTTCCAGAGGTGTATACGGTTTTACACTTGAAATTGTTGGAATGTTTGATTTCACCATAATTGTGGGTACAATCTGAATTACACCTCCAATTAAAATAGCAACTGTCGCTAAAATGGTTAACTGAATTGGTTTTCTCTCTAACCAGGAATGGAATTTTTCTCCTCTCACTCTTCCACTACTTATTCTCTGTAAAGCCGGTGCCTGAGCCAGTTCATCTTCAATAGTATTTCCTGCTTTTACGGTCATTATAATATTGTAGACCAAAGTAAGCATACCAATTAGGTATAAACTACCTCCAATTGCTCTCATCCAATACATTGGCATAATAGCAGTTACTGTTTCTAAGAAGTTTCCATAGGTTAAAGTTCCGTCTGGATTAAATTGTTTCCACATAGAAGCTTGTTGGAAACCAGCGACATATAAAGGAATTGTATACACAATGATACCTAAAGTACCAATCCAGAAATGGAAATTTGCTAATTTCTTAGAAAACAAATCAGATTTTGTCATTCGCGGAATCAACCAGTAAATAATTCCAAAAGACATAAAACCATTCCATGCTAATGCTCCTACGTGAACGTGTGCAACGATCCAGTCCGTATAATGCGCGATCGCATTAACATTTTTCAGAGAAAGCATCGGACCTTCAAAAGTAGCCATTCCGTAACCTGTAATTGCAACAACAAAGAATTTTAAAACCGGTTCTTCACGAACTTTATCCCATGCACCTCTCAATGTCAGAAGTCCGTTAATCATACCTCCCCAGGAAGGAGCAATTAACATAACAGAAAATGCAACTCCTAAATTCTGTGCCCAGTTTGGCAAAGCCGAATATAATAAGTGGTGTGGTCCTGCCCAGATATAGATAAAGATTAGCGACCAAAAGTGAATAATTGATAATCTGTATGAATATACAGGTCTGTTTGCAATTTTAGGAACAAAGTAATACATTAATCCTAAGAATGGAGTTGTCAGAAAGAATGCAACCGCATTATGTCCATACCACCATTGCACGAGAGCATCCTGAACTCCTGCATATACAGAATAACTTTTTAAGGCGGAAACAGGAATTTCTATATTATTAAAAATATGTAAGACCGCAACAGTCACAAATGTTGCCAGATAAAACCAGATGGCCACATATAAATGACGCTCTCTTCGGCGCAGCATGGTTCCAATCATATTGATTCCCATAACTACCCATATTAAAGCAATTGCAATATCGATCGGCCATTCTAATTCTGCATATTCTTTAGAAGAAGTATATCCCAAAGGAAGTGTAATTGCAGCGGCAACAATGATTAACTGCCAGCCCCAGAAATGTAAATTGCTTAAAAAATCACTGAACATTCTGGCTTTTAGCAATCTTTGCAGCGAGTAATACATACCGGCAAAAAAAGCATTACCTACAAAGGCGAAAATTACCGCATTGGTGTGTAAGGGTCTTAAACGGCCGTAACTAAGCCATGATATCCCATCTGTCATGTTGGGAAAAAGGTACATTACCGCTAAGGTAAGCCCTACTAACATACCCACAACTCCAAAGAGTATTGTGGCGTAAATGAATTTTTTTACAATTTTGTTGTCGTAATAAAACTGTTCCATTTCCATAATTATACTTGTTTTTCTTCGATTGGTGAATTATTATTCTGGGGATTAATTTTGGTTTCGTCGTCAAAGAGAATTCTGACTGAAGGCGTATAATCATCATCATACTGTCCGGATCTGACAGCTGCGATAAAGGCAATAAAGAAACAGATTGCCACAAAAATACTTACTGAAATTAATAGATAAATAACACTCATACCCTGGATTTATGTTAACAAAATTAACGTGTGGGAGGCGTATAAAATATGATAATTATCATAAAGGAGAAGATTGTTAAATGTACGAAAAATAATTTTAAAAATAATTTAAAATTATTTTAAATTACTCTTGCTGAAATAGTTAGACATAAAAGTAACGAAACTAACAATCGTAATAGTACTCAAAGGCATGATGATAGCAGCCACCAATGGAAGCAGATTTCCGGTAACAGCAAATGCAAGTCCGACCACGTTGTAAAGCAATGATAAAGTGAAACTCATTTTTATAATTAAAATCGCTTTATGAGAGAGTTTTAGAAAATAATGCAACTGCGAAAATTCAGATGCGTCCAATATAGCGTCACATGCAGGTGAAAAGACATTAACATTCTCAGAAATAGAGATTCCAACATTACTTTGCGCAAGGGCACCGGCATCATTTAAACCATCTCCTACCATCATTACATTGTGACCTTTTAGCTGAAGTTCTTTTATATATTCAAGCTTCTGTTCCGGTTTCTGATTGAATATCAATTCTGTTCCTTTTGGAAGAATCGTTTCTAAAGTTGCTCTTTCGCCATCATTATCTCCAGAAAGCACTTTAATTTCGTACTCTTTACTAAGATTTGAAAACAGCTTTTCTAAACCGTCCCGATATTGGTTCTGGAAAGTAAATCTTCCAAAATAAATATCGCCTATCTTAATGTGCAACGCTGTTTTTTCAATTTCACTATCTGGAGCTATATCATTGACAAATTTTCCTGAACCCATTTTAATTTCTCTTCCTTCTGCAAATGCAATGATTCCCTTCCCGGTAATTTCATTAAAGTCATCAACATTAATACGTTGTGTATCTGGCAGGAAATCATACAACATCCTGCTTAACGGATGATTGGATCCTCGTAAAACGTTTTTAATAAGCATTAAATCCGAATCAGAAAGAGCATTTCCTTCGTAAAGTATATTTGATTTTTTATTCGTCGTAATAGTACCTGTCTTATCAAAAACAATCGTATTAACTTTGGCAAGCTGCTCAATTACGACAGCATTTTTTAAATAAAATTTCTTTTTGCCTAAAATTCTTAAAATATTTCCAAATGTAAAGGGAGCTGTAAGGGCCAATGCACAGGGACAGGCCACAATTAATACAGCGGTAAAGACATTAAAAGCAATATTGGCATCTATAAATATCCAATAACCAAAACCAACAAATGCAATGAGCAATAAGATTGGGGTGAAATACCGGCTTATTGCATCTGTTATAGTTTTGTGTTTCTGATCTACTTTTTTCTGAAAAATTTCGTTACTCCATAATTGGGTTAAATAGCTTTGGGAAACAGAATGCAAAACTTCCATCTCTACCACTTTTCCGATTTGTTTTCCGCCTGCAAAAATTTTATCTCCCGACTTTTTGGTAATTGGTACTGCTTCACCTGTTACAAAGCTATAATCGATTTCTGCGCTTTCGCTGATTAGGATTCCATCAACAGGAATAAGCTCCTGATTTCTAATTAGTAACCCATCTCCTTTTAGGACATCGTAGATTGCCACATTTTCTTCTGACGCATCTTTATGTATTTTGGTAACGGCAATAGGAAAATAAGATTTAAAATCCCTTTCAAAACTTAAAAAACTATATGTTTTGGTTTGAAACATTTTACCAAGAAGCATAAAAAATACCAAACTCGCTAAACTGTCAAAAAATCCCGGGCCATGATCCATCAGCATATCATAAGAGCTGCGAATAAACATAACGATAATTCCTAAAGCTATCGGAATATCGATATTAAGCATTTTTGTTCTAATACTATGATAGGCAGAAACATAATATCCGCTGGCTGAATACAGAAAACTGGGCAATGCGAGAAGAAAAATTAAAATCCTGAAAAATGGTTTATAACTATCCAGCCAGAATTCCTTCATTTCGAAATACTCGGGAAATGAAAGCAGCATAATATTTCCAAAGCAAAAGAAGGCAACACCAAGCTTATAGGTTAAACTTCTGTCTATTTTTGCTTTTTCAGATCCGTAATTTTCTAAACTGATGTAAGGCTCATAGCCTATTGAACTTAAGAGATATACAATTTCTTTCAAAGAAACTAAATCCGAATTAAACGTTATTCGAACTTTCTTTTCGTGAAAATTTACCTGCGAAATAGTGATTCCAGGCTGAAGACGGTTTAGATTTTCTAAAATCCAAATGCAGGAACTGCAATGAATGTGAGGTATACTTAAAGAAACAATGGCTGTATTTCCTTCCTGAAACTCCAGTACTTTGGACAGAATTGCATCATTATCTAAAAAATCATACTTCCCTTTTATATCCTGTGGAGTGGCGCCAGGTGATTTTTCAAAATCATAATAAGAGGTTAAATCATTAATACTAAAAATTTCGTAGACTGTTTTACATCCAGCACAACAAAACTTTTTGTTATCAAAATCGATTTCTTCATTTTGTTCAATGGTCAGACCACAATGAAAACAACTTTGCTCCCTCATAAACTTGTTTTTAGGCTGCAAATTTCCAAATAACGCACAATTATTAAGATGATAATTGTCATGTTATTGGGAAATTAGATCTTAAAATTATGAAAAATAAAAGAGTCATCCTTAAGGTGATATCTTTTTATGAATAATTTACCCTATAATGATATTTTATACCCTTAAATATATGTAATTTTGCACAAACAAATATTGTCATGAGTAAATGTGATCAATGCATTGTGCGCCAGCTAAGTTCTTTAAAAGCTCTTAACAAAGAAGAGGTTATAAAATTGGCCGGCAGTAAAACTACTTACAAAATTAAAAAAGGAGAAGCCATTTTTGAGGAAGGCGAGGTAACTAATGGCGTTTTTTGCGTAAAAGACGGCGTTGGAAAGCTTTCTAAACTAAGCGCAAATGGTAAAGATCAAATTGTAAAATTGGTAAGATCTGGCGAACTTCTTGGACAGCGCTCTATGATTAGTAATGAGCCGGCAAATTTGAGTGCCAAAGCCATTGCTGACATGGAAGTTTGTTTTATTCCTAAAACCGAAATCATCAATTTTTTTAATACCAATAATCAGTTCTCTTTAAACATGATGCAGTCTGTGTGCGAGGATTTGAAAGAATCTGAAAATGAGAAAATTGCTTTGGTTCAAAAAACTGTTAAGCAAAGACTGGCCGAAACTTTACTGCATCTGTATGAAGCTTTTGGAGAAGACACAGATAAGACATTAAAAATACAGCTAACCCGCGAAGAGTTAGCCGGTATTATTGGCACAGCTACAGAAAGTTGTATTCGTTTATTATCTGATTTTAATAAATTAGGTTTAATTGAGTTAGTTGGTAAAAAGATTTTACTGAAAGACGTTCGCGCTTTAAAAAAATTAGCCGATAATTAAAGCTTTTTTGCCTCATTCCAGAAAACATCCATTTCTGTAAGCGTCATATCCATTAAAGGTTTGCCTAACTGCTCTGCTTTACTTTCCAAGTATTGAAATCGTTTAATGAATTTTTTATTGGTTCTTTCTAAAGCATCCTCGGGATTTACATTTAAAAAACGGGCATAATTTATCATCGAAAACAAGACATCTCCAAATTCGTCCTCAATTTTATCGGGATTACCAGATTTAACTTCTTCTTGTAATTCTTGTAATTCTTCCTGCACCTTGTCCCAAACCTGATGAGGTTCTTCCCAGTCAAAACCCACACCTTTTACTTTATCCTGAATTCGGCTGGCTTTTACTAAAGCAGGAAGACTTCTTGGAACCCCTTCCAAAACAGATTTCTTTCCTTCTTTGAGTTTTAGTTTTTCCCAATTTTGTTTGACTTCCTCTTCATTTTCCACTTTCACATCACCATAAATATGAGGATGACGATGAATTAACTTTTCGCAGATTTCATTGCATACATCTGCAATATCAAAATCGTTGGTTTCACTACCTATTTTTGCATAAAAAACAATATGAAGCAATAAATCGCCCAGTTCTTTTTTAACTTCAGTTAAATCATTATCCAGAATAGCATCGCCCAACTCATAGGTTTCTTCGATAGTTAGATGTCTCAGTGTCTGAAGCGTTTGCTTTTTATCCCAGGGACATTGTTCACGCAGTTCATCCATGATATTCAGTAATCTCTCAAACGCCTTTAACTGATTTTCTCTATTCATTTTGAAGTTTTTAATTTTTTAAACGTAATTCCTGTAAAATTAAAAAATCCTGTCAGGAAAACATTCTTAACAGGATTATTATATTTAAAAGAAAATAATATTATTATTCTTCTTCTTTTTTAGCTTTTGCTTTTTTAGCTGCCGGTGCTTTTTTTGGTTCTGCAGCAGGAACTTCTTCTTTAGCTTCTTCAACAGCCGGAGCCAAATCTGTAACCAGTCCTTTAGACTGAAGTGTATTGTACCAGTTTAATACTTTTTTGATATCTGAAGGATAAACTCTTTCCTCATCATAATCAGGAAGAATTTCTTTAAAATAAGCTGCTAAAGTAGCATTGTCTTCTTTATGAGAGATAGCTTGTCCTTTGTTTTCTTTAACGGCAATCTGCTGCATTACTTCGGTTAACGGTTTTTCACCTTCATAAGTGTAAATCGAAATTTCAGACAATAAACTTACATTGCTTTTTAGATTTACAGTAATCTTCTTCCCATCAATTAATGATTCCGCAACAAAACCTGTACGTGTTTGTACTTTTAGTTCGTATAAACCTGGTTTCCCTGAAATAGCTAAAATTTTCGTTAAATTCATTTTATTAAAATTTGTATTAAGAATTTGATTTATTTTTTGTTTCTAATTATTTAGAAAACTTATCTTCCTTTTTTGGCTGCAAAAAATTTCATTCTGTATTCCTGAAACGTTTTTCCTTCCGTAATATTTTTTAGTTTTTTTTGAATCAGTCTTTTTTTAAGAGACGAGATTTTATCTGTAAACAAAATTCCTTCAATATGATCGTATTCATGCTGAATAACTCTTGCTATCAATCCGTCGAATACTTCTGTTTTCATTACAAAATCTTCTTCACAATATTCGATTGTTACAGTTGGTTTTCTGTAAACATCCTCGCGTACATCGGGAATACTCAGACATCCTTCATTAAATCCCCACTCTTCTCCTTCTTCTTTAATGATTTTGGCATTGATAAAAGTCTTTTTAAAACCTTTTAAATCTTTTTGCTCATCCGAAGGAAGATCCTCATCATCACTAAAAGGTGTTGTGTCTATAACAAACAAACGAATTGGCATTCCAACCTGCGGTGCTGCAAGTCCAACTCCATACGCATTGTACATTGTCTCGTACATATTTGCGATCGTTTCTTTCAGGTTTGGATAATCCTGGCTAATTTCCTGACCTACTTTTCTTAAAACAGGATCACCGTATCCTACAATTGGTAAAATCATTTGTTTTTATTTATGTTTTGATGCTGTAAAAAACAGAATTAAAGTTCTGATATTTCAGCTGGCAAAAATAGTAAAAAATAGTCAACGAATAATTCTAATACTGTTTTATATCATATTTTTTCCAAGTCCGTAAAAATCTCAGCTATAATTGTGCCAAAATCACTGACACAATTCTTATCTTTGATAATAAACCGCCTTCTATGATTGACCAGATTTCAAAATTTATAAATAGTACGTCTTTTTTTAACGCTTCTAAAGTTACAATTTCGTCGGTTGTTCCGGTTTTGGTTTTAAATTACTTAGGTCATTTTGAAATTGGTTTTACTATCGCCTTAGGAGCATTCTATACGTATCCAAGTGATATTCCCAGTTCTTTAAGTCATAAAATAAAAGGGTTAATTGCTGCTTCTTTTATTGTTTCGGGCGTTAATCTTTTGGTCAATCTGGTTTATCCATATCCCTTTCTGTTTTATATTTTTTTGGGATTTTTATTGTTTCTGTGTTCTATGATTTCGGTTTACGGACAACGGGCAACCTTAATCTCTTTTTCTGCTTTATTATCTATTTCACTTTCGTTTGGACATCTTCATGAAGGCTGGCAGGCAGTGGAGTATTCCGGTTTTATCTTTATTGGGGGAATTTTATATCTAATTGTCTCTCTTATATTTCATTTTGTACAGCCATATAAATATGTAGAATTACAAATTGCTGAAGGCATAAAACTTACCGCAAAATACTTAAAACTAAGAGGCGATTTATGGAGTCCGGAAGCCGATAGAAAAGCAATTATAGAAAAACAACTGGCTGTTCAGGTCGAATTAAATCTTATTCATGAAGATTTAAGAAAAATGCTCATCGGAAATCAGAATACATCCGGAACTACGAGTCAGAACAGGAAAATGCTTTTGGTCTTTATAACTTTGGTTGAGATACAGGAACTTGCACTTTATACTTCTTTTGATCACAGTAAGCTGCATCAAAAATTTGCCAAACATCCGGATGTTTTGAGAACCTACCAAAATGTAGCTTACAAACTGGCTTCGACTTTAAAAAAATTATCTAAAAATGTGCGCCATATTAGTGTATATGTCGATAAACATGATTTGAAGAATGAACTTGATGCTCTTGAATTTGCCATTTTTGATTATGAAAAAACTTTAGGAAGAGAAGAAGCGGCAGAAGGGGTTTTGATGCTGACCAATATGCTGAAATATGCTAAAAATCAGGTTGGGAAAATTAAAATTATTCAGCGTGCATTTTCTTTAGCTATGCAATCTTATAAATTAAAAGATAAGGATAAGGAGCTTGAAAAATTCTTAACGCCACAATATTATCCGATTCGGACATTGTTAGAAAATCTAAGTTATTCCTCTTCTATCTTCAGACATTCGATACGTTTGACAATTACCATTTTAATTGGATTCTTTCTCGGGCAGATTCTTCCTTTTCAAAATGTATACTGGATTTTGCTCACAATTGTTGTTATCATGCGTCCCGGATATGGATTAACAAAAGAAAGATCTTATAACAGGATTTTTGGAACTGTCTTGGGAGGTTTTATCGCATTTGGAATTGTCTCTGTGATCCAGAATCATTTAGCGTTAAGCATTCTTTCTATAATTTGCATGCTTATCGGAATTGCATTTACTCAGATCAATTATAAAATTAGCGCCACTTTTGTAACCATGTATGTGGTTTTTATCTACGGAATTCTGACGCCGGATGTCAATGAGGTAATTCAGTACCGCATCTTAGATTCGCTTGCAGGAGCTATTCTTGCTTTTATTGCCAACCAGTTTTTATGGCCTGCCTGGGAGTTTATAAATACACCAATTCATATTGAAAATTCTATTCGCGCAAACAGAACCTACTTAAAAGAAATTGCTGATTTTTATAATAAAAAAGGAGAAGTACCCACTTCTTATCGACTGGCGAGAAAAAATGCCTTTGTAGAAATTGGAAATCTGATGACTTCTTTTCAAAGAATGATGCAGGAACCAAAATCAAAGCAGAAAACAATGCCTTTGGTTAATAAACTGGTTGTTCTGAATCACTCTTTATTATCTGCCCTGGCGTCACTTTCTACTTATATACAATCGCACCAGACGACATCAGCATCAGAATCTTTCAATTATATCATTAAAACAATTCTGGCGAATCTGGATCACTCTATTTCGATATTGAGAAATGAAGTTATTCTGGAAGACACTTTTTTCGAAAAGGAAGATGTCACGCTGCAATTTGAGGAACTTAAAAGAAAGAACTTTACCCGACTTGCAGAAGATGATGATTTGGATAAGGAGACGCGTCAGGCAAAAATGCAGGAGGCACAAATGGTGATTGAACAATTGATCTGGATGAGTAACCTCTCTGAAAAGATCCTCAAAAATACAACCGATTTAAAAGCAACAAATCCAGATTAATTCATCTGGATTTGTTTATTATTCTGATCTCTTTCGAGTGATTTATTTAATTTTTAAAACCTCAGCAGTATGTTTTCTCAATTCTGCTAAAAGTTCCGGCTTGTCGTTTAAAGTCTGACCATAAGAAGGAATCATTTTCTTTAGTTTCGCTTCCCACTCCGGTGTTTTAATTTGATTTCCAAAACATCTGTTAATCAAATCAACCATAATTGCAACTGCAGTAGAAGCTCCCGGAGAAGCACCTAATAAAACAGCCAGAGTTCCATCGTGGGTATTAATTACTTCGGTTCCAAACTCCAGAACCCCACCTTCTTTTTCGTCCTTTTTAATAACCTGAACACGTTGTCCTGCTTTTTCCAATACCCAGTCTTTAGAACGTGCAGTTGGAAGGTATTCGCGTAAAGCTTTTATTCTGTCTTTTGGAGACTGACGAACCTGCTCGATTAAATACTTTGTTAATGGAATATTGTGATAACCGGCAGCCAGCATCGGAATTAAATTATTTGCTTTGATAGATAAAGGCAAATCCAAATACGATCCGTTTTTTAAGAAACGCGTTGAAAATCCTGCAAACGGACCAAAAAGAAGTGCTTTTTCACCATCAATTACGCGGGTATCAATATGAGGAACAGACATTGGCGGAGCACCAACACTTGCTTTTCCATAAACTTTTGCCTGATGTTTTGCAATCACTTCCGGATTCGTGCATTTTAGCCATTGTCCGCTTACCGGGAAACCTCCGTATCCTTTTCCTTCCGGCACATTTGCTTTCTCTAATAATGGTAAAGATCCGCCTCCTGCGCCAATAAATACAAATTTTGTGTATGCTTTGCGAATATTTCCAGTAGATAAATCTTTAATTTTTATTCTCCAGGATTTATCCTCGCGTTGTCTTAGCTTTTTAACTTCGTGGTTGAAGTATAAAGAAACGCCATCCAGCTTTTCTAAGTAATTGAACATACTTCTTGTTAAAGCACCAAAATTTACATCGGTACCAATTTCCATATGCGTCGCTGCCAATTTTTCATCAGCATTACGTCCTTCCATAACAAGGGGCATCCATTTTTGAAGCTGTTCAAAATCGGTGCTGAAAGTCATTTCAGAGAAGATCGGATTGCTTTGAAGCGCATCAAATCTCTTTTTTAAATAATCTACATTTTTGTCTCCCCACACAAAACTCATATGAGGAACGCTTCTAATAAAATTTTCCGGAGAAGGCACTTTATTCTCCTGCACTAAGTACGACCAAAATTGGCGCGAAATCTCAAAAGATTCTGCTATACTTATTGCTTTTTTAGGATCTATAGTTCCGTCTGCCTTTTCTGGAGTGTAATTTAGCTCACAAAAAGCCGAATGTCCCGTTCCGGCATTATTCCATGCATCAGAACTTTCTGCCGCAGCGACATCCAATCTTTCGTAAATTTCAATTTTAATATCTGGTTGTAATTCTTTCAAAATTACTCCGAGAGTGGCACTCATTATTCCAGCGCCAATGAGTACTACATCACTATTTGAACGTATTGTTTCGTCAGGCATAACAGTATTTTTATTTAAAGTGCAAAGGTACTTTTTTAATTGCAAAAAAAAACTAATTTTTACAGGATAAAAGTTAGGATTTTCTAAAAACCATTAAATTATAAACAAAAAAATACGTCGAACAGCGTTATTTTTTTGAGGAAAGATAATCCTGAAGCATAATTGTGGCAGAGATTTCATCAATAAGGCCTTTATTTTGACGCTGTTTTTTACTTAAGCCACTGTCGATCATGGTTTGGAATGCCATTTTTGAGGTAAAACGTTCATCCATTCGAATGACTTTCATTTCAGGGAAAACATTGGTAAAATGTTTTACAAATCCGTTAATTACTGCAGCACTTTCAGAAGCTTCGCCGTTCATTTGTTTGGGCTCACCAATTAAAACAGCCTCTACTTTTTCTTTTGCAAAATAATCTCTCAGAAAATCTGTTAATGTATGTGTCGCAATTGTAGTTAGACCTGAAGCAATTATTTGCATTTCATCTGTAATTGCAATTCCGGTGCGTTTTTGTCCGTAATCTATGGAAAGGATTCTTGGCATGTTTATTTAAAGATAAATTGAATTTTAAAAGCTTACAGGGAATCTCGATATTTTATAAAACCGAAAACCACAACAATATTTTCCTCTAAATTTATTTCGTAAACAGAAACATAACCTTTAAAAATATAGTCTCTAATATATTCGTTGTCAAAGAATATGGATTTTTTAATCTGAAATGGATGCTTTAAATCTTTTTTAATATTATTTAGCAGATCTTTTCTGAATTTCAATGCTGCTTTAGGCTTATCTTTATATATATAATGAACCTGTTCTTTAAGCAGTTCTAAGAATGCTTTAGAAATTTTAATTGTCATATTCCGAAAATGTATCATCTAAAATTGAATTCGCTTCATCAATTGAGTAAAGCTTTTCATCGCCATTTTTTAATTTAGCATATGCAATTTCTAATTTTCTTTTATCCTCATTCAATTTTGAATCAAAAACATCATTTTCCTGTACAATTTTCAATTCATCAGAAGTAAACGAACTTAATAATTTTAAGATCTTTTCTTTAATCTCCGGCTGAAATTCTAATCTTATCGCTTCCATAATTCTGTAAGTTAAAACACAAAGATAAACTTTTCCGTTTTGATTTTTGACTTTTAACAAACCATAAAAAAATCCGCCCTGAAAATTCAGAACGGATCCCATCCAAATATTCAAAACCTAAAAAATAACTTCAATTATCTTCCAAATAATCTTCCAAAAAAGCCTTTATGCTCTTCTTCTCCAGAATCCTCTTCTTCCACATAAGTAGCAAATTTAGATTGAGATTTCTCGTGCTCGTAAATTAGCTCCTTGATGTATTCAACATAACTTCTCTTTTTTTCTTCTAAAAATCCAATCAGATATTTTTCGCTGAATTCAACTCCGCTTGCCGCTTCAATCTGTAAAAGCTTTTTGTACAAAGGCTCAATGTGCATGGCAATTACTTCGTGCGGAACAGATTGTCTTCTTCCGAAGTAATTTACAATAAGGTCGTTTTCGTCACGTGCAATTTCAAAGTCGGTTATAACCCAGTAATATCTTCCAGATTTCGCCAGATTTTTTACGATCGCATGAAAGTTTTTACCGTTTTTAAGATTTTCCCAAAGTACTTTAAAAATAACTTTTGGCATATCCGGATGACGTATAATGTTATGCGGCTGACCCATTAGTTCGTAGTCCTCATAACCACAAACATCTACAAAAACTTCATTGGCATATTCAATAATACCAAATGCGTTTGTTTTACTCATAATAACCTGTGTTTTATCCCAGGTTACCTCCTTATCTACAATTACTCTGTTTTGGAGTAGATTTTCTTGATTCATATTTTACTGCTTATATGATTAGTTTGTTGATTGGAATGTTTTTCAACAGAGCAAAATTAGTCTCAAGAAAAAACACAAAGCCTGACTTTTGTCATATTCTGACATAAAAAAAACTTTTAATGGCAATTTTATAAATTGAGATTTTTATAGTCCGATTTTAAATTTTACAAATAAGAAACAAAAAGTTAAATCTGTAACACTTTCGAGCTGATTTGCCTTTTTGCATTTCTTCAAATACGCTATCTTTGCCAAAAATTTAAACGTATGAATTCTTTACAGACTATAATCGAACAAGCTTGGGAAAACAGAGCTTTATTACAAGAAACAGCTACAACAGATGCTATTAGAGAAGTTATCGAATTGGTAGATGCAGGAAAATTGCGTACTGCAGAACCAGTTGGAGACAAATGGCAGGTAAACGAATGGGTTAAGAAAGCAGTTGTAATGTATTTCCCGATTCAAAAAATGGAAACATGGGAATCTGGTATTTTCGAATATCACGATAAAATGCTTCTTAAGAGAGGTTATGCTGAAAAAGGAATTCGTGTTGTACCAAATGCTGTAGCACGTTACGGTGCATATATTTCGAGCGGTGTTATCCTGATGCCAAGTTATGTAAATATTGGTGCTTATGTAGACGAAGGAACTATGGTAGATACCTGGGCTACTGTAGGAAGTTGTGCTCAAATCGGTAAAAATGTCCACTTAAGCGGTGGTGTTGGTATTGGTGGTGTTTTAGAACCATTACAAGCTTCTCCGGTAATTATTGAAGATGGTGCCTTTATAGGTTCGCGCTGTATTGTTGTTGAAGGTGTTCACGTAGGAAAAGAAGCGGTGCTTGGTGCTAATGTATGCTTAACAGCTTCTACGAAAATTATCGATGTTACAGGAGACGAACCGGTTGAAATGAAAGGCCACGTTCCTGCACGCTCTGTAGTTATTCCGGGAAGTTATACTAAAAAATTCGCTGCGGGTGAATTTCAGGTTCCATGCGCGTTAATCATTGGAACACGCAAGCCATCTACAGACTTAAAAACTTCATTGAACAACGCACTTCGTGAATATGATGTTGCGGTTTAAGAAATTATAAAATCAATTTTTCAAAATCCAAATTCCTTTCTGCAAATGATTGGAATTTGGATTTTTTTTGCTTCAATTTGTACCCAACTAATACAATTTTATTTTTTTTATGAAGATACTTGTAATCCAGCAAAAAATGATTGGAGACGTTTTGGTTAGCAGCATTATTTGTAATAACCTGAGAACTGCCTATCGCGACGCACAAATAGATTATCTGGTGTATGCTTCTACCACTCCGGTTTTGGAAGGAAATACAAGTATTGACAATATTATATTATTTGAAGAAAAACATAGAAAGAGTAAAATTGAACTTTTAAAATTAGGCCTCCATATTCGAAACGAAAAATATGATGTACTAATTGATGCCTATTCAAAATTAGAAAGCTGGATTTTAGTTTTGTTAAGCGAGGCTAAACGAAAAATCTCTTATAAAAAACCGGGCAGAACTTTTTTATATACAGACAATGTTCCTTTTGAACCTGTTCCTAAAAGCAATTTAGGTCTGGCAATAGAAAGAAGACTTTCATTATTGGAACCCTTAAAACTCAATATAAAATCTGATCCTATTCCGAAATTATTTGTTTCTGAAGAAGAAAGACAGAATGCAGTCGCTCTTTTTGAAAAACACCATGTTAGAAAGGACAGAAAAACAATTATGATAAGTCTTTTAGGAAGTGAGAAATTAAAAACCTATCCTTTGTCTTTCATGTCCAGAGTAGTAGATTTTGTTGCAGATAATGCTGATGTAAACATTCTTTTTAATTATTTTCCGAAACAATTAGAAGATGCAAAAAAGGTTTTTAACGGCTGTAAAACTTCTACTCAGAATAAAATTTACTTTGATTTACTGGGTGGAGATCTCAGATCTTTTATAGGTTTGGTTAATCAGTGTGATGCTATTATCGGCAATGACGGAGGTGCAATTAACATGGCAAAAGCATTAGAAAAACCATCATTTATTATTTTTTCACCCTGGATAGAAAAGAAAATATGGGCAACTTTTGAAGACGGAATTCATCATCTTTCTGTCCATTTAAAAGATTACCGACCTGCTTTATTCGAAAACAAAACAGAGAAAATGCTCAAAAAAGAAGCTTTGCCTTTATATGAGAAATTTTTACCTGAATTTTTTGAAGACCGAATTAAATTGTTTTTACAACAAAACGACTTTAATTAATTGCGATGATTGTTTCAGAAAGACAACTTTTAACAGCTTTAATTATCACATACAATGAAGAACAAAACATTCAATATGTTTTGGAAAATCTATCATTTGCCGATGAGATTATTGTCGTAGATTCCTTTAGTTCAGACCGGACTTTTGAGATCGCTTCATCATTTAAAAATGTCAAAGTTATTCAGCACACTTTTGAGAATTTTGCTTCCCAGCGAAATTACGCCATCAGCCTGGCTTCCAACTCGTGGATTCTATTTATCGATGCTGATGAACGGTTAACTCAGAATCTTCAATCAGAAATTACGAAGGTTATTAATCAAAAAAACAACATATCAGCGTATTATATGTATCGCACCTTTATGTTTACAACTAAAAGATTACGATTCAGCGGCTGGCAAACAGATAAAATTATTCGACTGTTTAAAAAAGAAAATGCTTATTATAACCATGAAAAGATTGTTCACGAAAAACTTGTGATCAATGGGGAAACTGCCAAACTAAAAAATAAGCTGATTCATTTCTCTTACTCTACTTTTGAAGATTATAAGCACAAAATGATCTTTTACGGAAAACTAAAAGCACAGGAAGAATTAGCAAAAAACACCCAACCAAATTTATTTCACTTTTATATACGACCGGCTTATCAATTTCTACATCAGTATTTGATTCGCTTAGGTTTTCTCGACGGAAAAGCCGGATTATCAATTTGCTATCTCAATGCCTTAAGTGTTGCGGTGCGTTTTCGGGAACTTAAAAAAATAAAATCTAAAATTACTTTTTCCAGAATTTAAGCTTCTTTTTTAGCCTTTTCTTTTTGGCAAAACTTTCCTGAAAATCAACTGTTGCCTGCCACATTTTTTCAAAAATTTCAGTTTCGGTTTTTTCTTTGTAGAATTTAGAATATTCGTTACTCATTACTTCAACCATTTCTTTTTTAGGAGTTAAACGACTGAAGTTATGCATTCTCTGTTCAAAACTCATTTGATTATGAAAATTCATTCTGTTTAAATCCACTAAATAAAATTCGTAATCACTCCCTTCAGCTTTCTTTATTAAAGTATTTCCAGGTGAATGATCTAAAAACTCAACGCCTTTTTCGTGAAGATCAAAACAAAATTTAGAAAACTGTCTTAAAATAACATCGTGATCCGGATAATCCGGAATTTCAACCAATTCACGGTATGTTAATTCAGTTATCAAATGTTCACTTACATAATAACTGTCTTTTAACCCTGTAAAATTGAAATTTTCAAGAAAAGCAATTGGTTGTGGAGTTCCAATTTCTTTTTCCAATAAAATAGTAGCATATTCAAAAGAACGTCTGGCTTTTGACTTTCTAAAATATTTGTAAGCGATTTTATTGACAATATTTGGAATTTTAAACGACTTGATATTGATTGTCTTTTCGTCAAGTCCGAATAATTTTATTCTATTTCTATCACCATTTCCAAAAAGAATTCCCGTATTATTAAAATCTTTAATACAGTTCAGGATGGCATCTGTATTATTCCTGAAAATTGGATTTACTTTAAAATTCATCAGTATATTTTTATTAACTACAAAAATACATATACAATCTAACACTTCAAATTAATATTGTATTTTCGTAAAAAAAATAAAAGGATGTCACAACAAAAGACTGTTTTTTTAGAGACCCACAATATCAACAACAGGGCTACGGGCTTAGGAACTTTTAATTATCAATTAATTAAAGGCCTTTCTGAGTTAGAATTTAATATTCTAAAACTAACACTAAATGCTACAGACACCAAACTTCTTGAAAATGAATTTGGAAAGAAGTTCGACTACAATAAATACAGTAATTTATCCAGAATGAAATTCTTTAGAATTCGTAAAAAGTACGATTTATGGCATTCTGTAAACCAAAACATAAAAGTTGAACCTTATAAGCATACCAAATATCTACTTACGATTCATGATGTGAATTTTGCGGAGGAAATATCTTCCGACCTCAATCACAAGAGAAATAAACTTTTTTTAGAAAAATTAAATAAAGCTACCGCTGTTACCTATATTTCTGAGTTTGCAAAAAAACAAACCCATCAATATTTTAATGTTCCAAATGTTCCGGAATACGTGATCCATAACGGAAACCCGATTACAGAATTGCTGGACACCTCTTCATATGTACCTAATGTTCCTGTTGACAAACCGTTTTTCTATACTATTGGAGATTTTATAGAAAGGAAAAATTATGAGTCTATTATTAAAATGATGAAATTAATAAAAGATTTTAATTTAATAATTTCAGGTAATAATGATAAAAAATACGGTGAAAAAATAAAACAGTTAATTAGTGAGAACGGGTTAGCAAATCAGGTTTTTTTAACCGGAAAAGTATCTGACGAAGGCAAGCAATTTTTCATGAAAAATTGTACCGCATTTCTTTTCCCTTCCATAAGAGAGGGATTTGGATTGCCGCCTATAGAAGCAATGAGTTTTGGAAAACCAACATTTTTGTCTGATAAAACTTCACTGCCGGAAATTGGAGGAAACGCCGCAAAATACTGGTCTGATTTTGATCCTGAATACATGAAAACAGTATTGTTTGACGGATTAAACGGCTTTGAAAATAATAAAACTGAACAGGAAATACTTTTTAAACAAAGAGCTGCAAGTTTTAACTGGAAAACAGCTGCCGAAGAGTATTTAAAGGTCTATAACATTGTTTTAAGTTAAAAGTCAATCTCTTATCAAAACAATTTAAACTCTAAATTGCATAGAAATATATAATGAATATAACCCTGATAAGCTTAGATAATTTAGGAATGAACGAATGTATTTCGTCTGCTCTGAAAAAACAAGGACATAACGTACGTCATATTAATTTTAGAGATTATAAGTACAAATATCCTTCTGTTTTTCACAGGATTTATAATTTTATTTTGAAAGCTTTTTTTAAAAAAAATCTCAAAACACGGCATCACGGCAAAGAAATACTGAAAGAATTAGAAGAAAATAGTCAGCTTCAGGATGTCATTCTAACTATTAAAGGAGATTTTATTGATCCGGATAGCATTTTAAAATTTAAAAAGTTTACTAAAAAATCAATTGGCTTTTTTAATGACAATATTTACCGTTGCCCAAAAATAAAACGGGTTATACCCAGTTTTGATGAAACGTATTCCTTTGAAAAGGAGGATTGCGCCAACTTTAATATGAACTTTGCCCCTAACTGGATATATACCGATAATGCTTCTAAGGATAAAACCGCCGAAGAATATGGTGTATTTAATATTAGCACAATAGACAAAAGGCTTTCTGCCTTAATTCGAATAGCTAACGAATTAAAATCAAAAAAAATAAATTTCAAGTTTATAGTTTACGATAAAAAGAACGAACATCAACAAAAAGATGATGGTATTACTTATATCAGCAAGCATATGCCATTATCCGAAGTTAACGAATATACAGACCGCTCTAAGGTATTATTAGATATTCATCGGGAAGGTCAGATTGGTTTAACTTTTAGGATTTTTGAAAGTTTGGGATTAGAAAAAAAGCTTATTACGACAAATTATGATATTAAAAACTACGATTTTTACAATCCGAATAATATCCTGATTATAGATGAAAATAATCCTGTAATACCGGCAGCTTTTTTCGAAAATGAATATGAAAAAATTCCAGAATCAATTTATAAAAAATACACGGTAAATGGCTGGGTTGAAAATGTAATTTTCAAAAATTCTAACCCCTAAAAAAGGGCAATTTATTCCATAAAAGACGAGACAGGCAGCACCTGTCTTTTTTTGTTTATAGAGTTTATTAGTATCTTTGCAAAAATTAAAGTTTTTTTTCAAATGGAAAATATCAATCAGGAAGTTATCAATGCTTACGAGGTAATTAAAGAAGGCGGAATCATTTTATATCCCACTGATACGGTTTGGGGAATTGGGTGCGACGCTACAAATGCCGAAGCTGTTGCTAAAATCTACAAATTAAAGCAGCGAGCAGAAACCCAAAGTATGATTGTTTTAATGAATGGGGAAAAAATGATGTACAATGTTTTTAAAAACATTCCTGAAGTAGCCTGGCAGATTATGGACTTATCTGAAAAACCTACAACTTTAATTTTGGATGACGCCAGAAATGTAGCTCCGAATATTATAGCAGCCGATAAATCTTTGGGCGTGAGACTGGTAAAAGAACCATTTTGTTTCAAATTGATGGAAAGAATGAAAAAACCTTTAGTTTCTACATCTGCTAATATTTCCGGACAGCCAACACCCTTATCTTTTAAAGACATTAGCCCCGAAATTATAAAAGGAGTGGATTATGTGGTCCAATTACATCAAGATAGAATCAATGGAAAATCTTCAACAATTATAAAACTAACAAACGATTCTCAAGTAAAAGTTATTCGCAAATAGCTTTTTTTGTTTCAGGTTTCAAATTGCAAACAGAACTTCAAATTTCGAAACCTTAAACAACCTTAAGGCTTTCAATCAGCCAGTCGATATCTTCTTTTGTGTTATAATGACTAAATGAAATTCGGAGATTTGGTAATTTTAAATCGGTCTCCGAAAGCATTTCTTTTAAAACATGCGAAGGTTTTATACTTCCGGACTGGCACGCACTTCCTCTTGAAACCGCAATTCCTTTCATATCCAGGTTAAAAAGTAACATCGAAGTTTTATCTGCAGAAAGTGGCAAAGTAATATTGATGATATTATAGAAATCCTCTTTTTTCCCGTTAATTCTAAAATCAGGAAAATGAATTTCCAACTGCTCAATAAGATAGTTTTTAATATCTGTAATGTACGCTCTTTCTTCATCCAGTTTTTCATAAGAAATTGCTAAAGCTTTAGCCATTCCGGCAATTTGATGCACGGCTTCAGTTCCTGCTCTGAGTCCTTTTTCCTGTTCACCGCCAAAAAGCAAGGGCTGTAAACCTGAATTTTTCCGTACAAAAGCAAATCCGACTCCCTTTGGTCCGTGAAATTTGTGTGCACTGGCCAAAATAAAGTCAATTGGAGTCTTTTGCAGATCGATTTCGGTTTTCCCGACAGACTGAACTGTATCAGAATGAAATAATGCATTATACTGTCTGCAAATCACACCTACACGATCTAAATCTAAAATAGCTCCGGTTTCGTTATTAACGTGCATTAAGCTGACTAAGGTCTTTTTTTCATCAGACAATAAATTTGATAAATGCGTTAAATCCACACTTCCGTCCAGGTTTATTTTTACATAATCAACCTCAATATGGTATTCTTCTTTCAGCACCAAAACGGTATGCAAAACCGCATGATGTTCTGTTTTTGAAGTAATAAGGCGTTCTATTTTTAAATCTTCAACAGCAGAACGCAAGATCCAGTTGTCTGCTTCAGTACCGCCGGAAGTAAAAATGATTTCCTGGGCAGTACAATTAAAATGTTTCGCAATACTTTTTCTGGAAAGTTCTAAAATTGTTTTACCATTTCGTCCAAAACTGTGTGTAGACGACGGATTCCCATAATCTTCCTGCATTACTTTTGTCATTTCCAGAATTACTTCGGGACGCATTGCAGTCGTGGAGGCATTATCAAGATATACTTTTTTCATCTCTGCAAAGTTAAGAAATATCAATTGTGAAATCTTAAATATCATTTGGCAATTTTTTCACTATTTTTGAAGCCAAATAAATTTTTACGATGAAAAAATATACTGCTCTCTTATTATTCGCTTTTTTGCTGAATGGTTGTGATGATGGAGATTTAACTGTAGACGAAATAGATTTTGAAAGTATTGAGACAACCCAGGCATGTGACCCGTTGACAAATACTTTAATTTACAAACTGAAAGACCAGGAAGCACTTTTACTTCAAATGCCGGAAGGTAAAATTGTTAACGATCCCGGACTTTATACGTATGATATTGATTCAAAAGGAAGCGGCCAGTATCGTGTAGTTTACAGAGCGTACGACGGAACGGTTGCAACAGCAAATATTTGCGGCACAATTCCACCAAGCACACCAAGAGTAACAGAAGAATGGATTGGAACAGATGGACAAATTGAAATTGAAACTACCCAGAATGAAGAACCAAATTCAAACAAAGATGGAGGGACAAGAATCACTAGTTACACTCACAGTATAATCTTTAAAAACATAACATTTGCAAAGCCTTCCGGCATTCAGACAAACGAAAAACTTGTTTTTGGAAGTTATAAAATACCCGTAACACCCGCAGATTTAACATTTAAGCCAAATCCCAACGGTACAGCTTACGAATGCAGCGATATTAAAAGAGTTTATAATTACAACGCCGCGTTCTATATCTCGATTGATGATATTGATCCTGCTTTGCTTGTAAATACTGTCACTCCTGACAATCAGCCACGAACCAGTCTGATTACTGCAACAATGAATAAAGTATTTTATAAAACCGTAAAAGCAGATACCGGTATATTCACAGAAGCTAATATTTGTTCCGGCACGGGACCTACAATAGAGCAAACCTGGACGGGTCAGCTTGGAAAGGCAGCTACCAGCGGAATCATCTCCGTATCGACAACTGTAACTGCCAATGTTTACACCCATACTATTGTGCTTAAAGATGTAGTTTTAGAAAAAGGTAAAAGTAATTTCAAATTAGGAACCAGCTTTGTTCTGGGAAAAATCGAAAGGGTTGTACCTAACTAAATTTTCCATTTAAAAGAAGATATAAAAAATAATTCTTACAAAAAAACGTCTGTTTTCAAAACTGATTTTCATATTAAATCAGATAGAAAACAGACGTTTTTTTATGCTTAAAAATGAATCTTTTAAACCTTTAAAAATTCCTTTTATTTATTATTTTGTCTAAAATAAACTTCGGTCGCGCCAAGACCGTATTTCTGATAATTGGCATCCTGAAAATCAATTCCGTCATATCGGCCTAATAAAAAATCAAGTTCGGCTTTTAAAATTCCTTCACCTACACCATGAATAAAAACGATTTTCGGGATGCGGTTTCGTATCGCAAATTCGATATGTCTCTTTGCCGTCTCTGTCTGTAAAGTCAAAATATCATAGTTCGACATTCCGCGTTTATTGGGCACCAGTTTTTCAATATGCAAATCAAATTCCGGAACTCCTACATCACGTTTTTCTTTCTTTTCTTTCACAAAACTTCGTGGTTTTGGTTCCATTTTATCTTTAGAAGCTTCATCTAAATCAATTCTTTTAATAAATTTTAGTAAATCACTGGATTCCTGAATTTTAATTAATTCATTGACAAAAAATGTCATCATAAATCCGTCTTCAGTTTCAATTAAAACTTCTTGGTTTTTAACTGAAATGACCGTCCCGTTAATAGCATCATCTAATACTGAAACCTTATCTCCTTTTACCAGCATCCTACTCTTCTTTATCGTTATTTTTACTTGGCGTTTTTGCGCTTAACTGCATCATTCCAAACATGAAAATTACAATGGCAATAATCATGATGTAGATATTTTTCTCTTCCGAAACCTGTTCATACAATGCAACTGAAATCGCAAGAATCATTATTATTATTTTAAAAACTTTCATCATTTGTTATTTAAGATCTCAAAAGTATAAAACTTTCAAATAGGACTTCTATACTCATCCAAACGTTTGTCATATTTTTTTAGTAAAATTGCAAAAAAGATCTGCCGTGAGTTTGGAGAAATATATGATTCCGTGTTTGTTTAAAACCTTCTTTGGTTTCGACTGTTTAGGCTGCGGATTTCAACGCGCATTATTCTTACTTTTTCAGGGCGAATTTTCTGCTGCTTTCAAAATGTATCCGGCTATTTTTACCTGTCTTTTACTCTTCCTTTTTATCGGCCTTCATTTTGTGGATCAATCTAAAAATTACAAAAAGCTGATTTCCCGAATGGCAATTTTAAATTTGATTTTTATGATTGGCGGTTATTATTTCAAACACTTTTATTTCTGATTTTTGATTTACATTTTTGACCGTGCTCTGATCTATTTTTAATTTTAGTAGTCTATGAAATTTGAGAATCAAAAATTAGAAATTCTATATCATTTACTTCTTAATCTGGTTCAGAATATCATTCATCATCTCGATTTGAACTTTCTGAATTTCGATTAATTCTTCCTGCTGATGCATAATAAGATGATCGATTTTATCATGAATCAATCTGATTTCTAATTCTGCTTTCAGGTTAATCATATAATCTTTTTTGGCGCGATTGCGGTCTTTTTCTTCCTGACGATTCTGACTCATCATAATCACAGGAGCCTGAAGTGCGGCTACGCAGGATAAAATTAAATTTAAAAGAATAAAAGGATAGGGATCAAATCCTTTATTTACAAAAATGAGAACGTTAGAGCTGATCCAAATCGTAATAAAAACCACAAACGAAATAATAAAAGTCCAGCTTCCGCCGAAGTCTGCCACTTTATCTGCTACTCTCTGCCCCAGATTTCGGTTTTCTTCCTCATCTTCTACCAGACTTACGATCGATTTATCTTCTTTGAGAGAAGCCACTACATTCTGTTCCATCGCTGAAAGTGCTCCCATTTCAGTCGAAAGATAATTTGAAATGTACTTCTGGCGATATACATTCAATTCATTTACTGCAATACAATCTTCGTCATTAAATTCCGGAAAATCGTTTTTAATTAGACCCAAAATGGGATCATGAATAGATTTGCCGTAAATTTTTTCACTTTCGTGAAAATCAAGTCCGGAAATGGCGCTTTTAAATGTTTGATTGTTTTTCATTTTTAACAGGTTTTGGAAGCTAATTTACGCAATTAACTTCTTAAGAATTACATAAAACGGAACGCTTTAAAACTCGTTTTTTATCACAAATCTCATATTGCAAAGAAAATATCTTTCGTTAAATCGTGATTTTATTTCCAAAAAACGCCTTACTTTTAACGTTCCAAAATTATTCATTCATTTTTACCATTGTGACAAAAGACACTATCATACAAAATATAAAGGCTTTAAAGAGTCATTCGCATATAAATTACGGCATTAAAACCAAAACAGAAGACTTTACAGAAAAGCTTTTTTACACGCTATTTGATTCGAATGCTGCTTTAGATGAGAGCATTGATGAACTCGAAATACGCTTTAAAGAAATTGCCGTCCTGGCCTGTAAAAAGCCTCAAAATTCCTGTGAATCGATCTGGGACAGGTTTCTGGAAAAACTTCCGGGGGTTTTAGAAATGTTAAATCAGGACGCAGAATATATATTAGAAAACGATCCTGCTTCAAACAGTATAGATGAGGTATATCTGGGTTATCCGGGTTTTTATGCTATTGCAATTTACCGATTAAGCCACGAATTATATCATTTAGATTTATTGCTTTTTTCGCGTCTGATGAGCGAATATGCGCACCGAATCACGGGAACCGATATTCATGCGGGGGCTACTATTGCTTCTCCGTTTTTTATTGATCACGCAACAGGGATAGTGATTGGAGAAACTACCGTTATCCACAAACATGTAAAAATCTATCAGGGAGTTACGCTCGGTGCATTAAGCGTTAGTAAAGAGATGAAAAACGCCAAGAGACATCCAACTGTGGAAGCTAATGTTTGTATCTATGCCAATGCAACCATTTTGGGCGGCGAAACTACGATTGGAAAAAACAGTATTATTGGAGGAAATGCCTGGGTGACCAAATCGATTCCTCAAAATTCTATTGTTCTCAATACGACCACAACTGAAGTTAAAATAAAAGAAATAAAATAAAAATGGGTCCACAGAAATTATTAAACCTGATTGGTAATACTCCTTTGATGGAAACAGTCAATTTGGTTTCAAATAAAAATGTAAAACTTTTACTTAAACTAGAAGGAAATAATCCCGGCGGAAGTGTAAAAGACAGAGCTGCATACAATATGATTGCCGCAGCTTTGGAAAGAGGCGATATTAAAAAAGGCGATAAATTAATTGAAGCCACAAGTGGTAATACCGGAATTGCGCTGGCCATGATTGCGCAATTATTTGGTATCGAAATCGAATTGGTCCTTCCGGAAGATTCTACAAAAGAACGTACCCAGACCATGCGCGCATACGGTGCTACTGTAATTTTAACGCCTGCCAGCGAAGGAATTATTGGTTCCAGAGATTACGCTGATAAAAAAGTAGCGCAGGGCGGTTACTTAATGCTGAATCAGTTTGCGAACGACGACAACTGGAAAGCGCATTATAAAACTACCGGACCCGAAATATGGAATGATACCGACGGAACTGTAACACATTTTGTTTCTGCAATGGGAACTACAGGAACTATAATTGGGACTTCTACTTATTTAAAAGAAAAAAATCCAAATATTCAGATTGTGGGCGCACAGCCAAGCGATGGTTCCCAAATTCCCGGAATTCGCAAGTGGCCACAGGAATATCTTCCGAAAATTTTTGATGCCTCTAAAGTAGATACGGTTGTAGATGTGAGCGAAGAAGAGGCACGCGCAATGACCAAAAGATTGGCGCTTGAAGAAGGTGTTTTTGCCGGAATGAGCAGTGGCGGCTCTGTTGCTGTTGCCTTAAAAATTGCCGAAAAATTAGAATCGGGAGTAATTGTTGCTGTTATCTGCGACAGAGGCGACCGTTATTTGTCTTCGGATTTATTTGACTGATAAAGCAACAAAGGACAAAGGTTCAAAGGGACAAAGTTTTGTAACATCCCGCAAACCTTTGTCCCTTTGAACCTCTGAAACTTTGAACCTTAAAAGAAAAAAATGAACTACAGAAAACTAGGAAAAACAAACTTTAATATATCTGAAATCTCGCTGGGAACCTGGCAGGTTGGAGGAAAATGGGGATCGGGTTTCGATGATAAAACTGCTGACGAACTTATAAACACCGCAATTGATAATGGTGTTAACTTTATTGATACAGCCGATGTTTATGAAAATGGACTAAGCGAAACTGCCGTTGGAAGAGTTGTCCGTTCGCGTTCTGAACGCATTTATGTCGCTACAAAATGCGGAAGACAAATAAATCCTCATGTAAATGAAGGGTACACTCCAAAAGCACTTCAGCAATTTGTCGAAGACAGCCTGAAAAGAACCGGACTGGAAACGTTAGATCTGATTCAGCTGCACTGTCCGCCGACGGAAGTGTATTACCGACCTGAAATTTTTGAACTTTTTGAAAAGTTGAAAGATCAGGGAAAGATTCTCAATCTGGGCGTAAGCGTCGAAAAGGTTGAAGAAGCCCTTAAAGCAATCGAATACCCGAATGTAACGACGGTGCAGATTATTTTTAATTTATTTCGTCAGCGTCCATCTGAATTGTTTTTCGCGGAAGCGAAGAAAAAAGATATCGGAATTATTGCAAGAGTTCCTTTGGCAAGCGGCCTTTTAACTGGTAAATTTGACTCAAAAACCACTTTTGATCATCAGGATCACAGAAATTTTAATCGTAATGGAGAAGCATTTGATAAAGGCGAAACTTTCTCCGGAATTGATTACGAATTAGGTCTAAAAGCTGTAGAAGCACTGAAAAACGTCTTTCCAAATTCGCAAAACCTTGCTCCTATTGCGTTACAATGGATTTTGAACTTTAACGAGATCAGCTGTATTATTCCGGGCGCATCCAAAAAAGAGCATGTAATATCGAATCTGTCAGTTTATGATGTTCCCAAATTAACATCAGACCAAATTTCAGCCATGAATAAAATTTACGATGATATTATTAAACCTGCTGTTCATCAGCTTTGGTAAGTATAATACATATTAAGGTTTCTAAGATTTTCTCAGTTTTAGAAACCTTAAATATCAAACTCAATTTTAAATTCTGCCCCTCTGTTTTTCCCATCGCTTGAAGCACTTAATCTGCCTTTACTCCTTTCGATGATTTTTTTGCATAAATAAAGTCCAATTCCGGTTGAATCCTCATTTGCAGTTCCGAATCGGCTCATTTTAGTAAACTTTTTAAACAACTCTTCTATTTGGTATTTATCAAAACCAATACCGTTATCTTTTACCGTTATAATTAATTTTGAATCTTCAGAATAGATTCTGACTTTTATCTCACTCTCAAAATAAGAAAACTTAACTGCGTTACTAATTAGATTTACCAAAACCTGAATCAAAAGTTCTTCGTCAATTTTGAGTTTTGCTTCGGCACATTCCACCATTAAATTTAGTGTGATTTTCTTATTGATTAAAAGCTGCTCCACCTGCTCTTTTATATATGGCAGAATATTTGAAAATAAGATCGTTTTAACTTCCGGAACTATTTTTAGAACTTCGTCCTGTTCTTTTAAAAGTTTGATAAAGTTTTCGATGTACCTAAATTGAAGATCAGTTGATTCACAGATAAGTTCTGCCAGGCTTTTAACCGATTCTGATGGCTCTTCGCTTATGATGAGTTTGGCCAAACCCTGCGGATTCCCGGCAAAATTCTTTAAATCATGCGAAAGCATATAAACTAAATCCTGCTTTTCATTTATAAAACTCTCCGCTTCATAAATAGATTCCTGAATATTACACATCAGCAACCCGGCTTCATCTGAATATCCTGTCGGCAAAACAGATAATTTTCTGTGATTTCTGTAATCGGCTAAGGCTTTGGAAGCTCTAGCAATGGGCTGAATTAATTTATTTAAAAACAAAAGCGTTATTCCTGTCGCCAATAATGTCATTATTAAGGAAAAAACCAAAATCGAGGTTGGAGAAATAGTATGTTTGAAAAACAGCACGAAAAATAAAATCCCGATTAAGGGTATATGAATGCCAATGAATGCTACGAATAAAAATTTAAACGCATAACTTTTTTTCAGAAAGCTTATTTGTGAAAGTTTATGATACAACTTCATAAAAAAACAATAAGGTAGGTTAAAATTTCAATTTTATTTGGGTTTTACTCCCTAACAAATTTAACTTTTATGCTTCATTAAACCACTATTTTCATGAATTTCTAAAAATTTTGTAAAATTAAATTTGTAAAAGTTTTCAAAGGCTTATTTTTGCGCTATGGGAAGAAAAAATACAGACAAAATTGTCTTTCACCAAATTCAAGTTCTTGATGCTGGTGCAAAAGGAGTTTCAGTAGCAAAAGCACCTGACGGAAAAGTAATCTTTATTCCGAATGTAGTGCCCGGAGATGTAGTAGATGTACAGACATTTAAAAAAAGAAAGGCTTATTACGAAGGTAAAGCCGTAAAATTTCATGAATTATCATATTACAGAGTAGATCCGGTGTGCGAACATTTTGGAGTATGTGGAGGTTGCAAATGGCAAAATATGAAATATGGCCAGCAACTTGCATTTAAACAAAATGAAGTTAAAAATCACTTACAAAGAATAGGAAAAATCGAACTTCCGGAATTTGAAGATATATTAGGTTCTGAAAAACAGTTTTTCTACAGAAATAAAATGGAGTTTTCTTTTTCTAACAGCCGTTGGCTTACAGAGCAGGAAATTGGAAGTACAGAAGATTTAGGAAACAGAAATGCATTAGGATTTCATATCCCAAAAATGTGGGATAAAATTCTGGATATCAATAAATGTTATTTACAAGAAGATCCTTCGAATGCCATTCGTAACGAAATCAGAGCTTTTGCAAACGAACATAATTTAACTTTTTTCAATCCGAGAGAACATTCTGGTTTATTGAGAACCTTTATGATCCGCACGGTTTCTACCGGAGAAATTATGGTTTTAATTCAGTTTTTTGAAGAGGACAGAGCAAACAGAGAATTAATTCTGGACCATCTTTATGAAAAATTCCCTCAGATTACCTCTTTACAATATGTGGTAAACGGAAAACCAAATGATACTATCTACGATCAGGATGTTATTCTTTATAAAGGAAGAAATTATATTCTGGAGGAAATGGAAGGTTTAAAATTCAGCATAAATGCCAAATCTTTTTACCAGACAAATTCTGATCAGGCGTATGAATTGTATAAAATTACAAGAGATTTTGCGGGCTTAACAGGAAACGAAACAGTGTACGATTTGTATACCGGAACCGGTACAATCGCACAATTTGTATCTAAAAAAGCAAAAAAAGTAATTGGTGTAGAAAGTGTTCCCGAAGCCATTTTGGATGCCAAAGCCAATGCAGAGCGCAATAATATCACAAATTGTGAGTTTTTTGTTGGTGACATGAAAGTAGTTTTTAACGAAGCTTTTATTGCACAGCATGGAAGACCGGATGTTATTATTACAGATCCGCCGCGTGACGGAATGCATAAAGATGTAGTGGAACAAATCTTAAAGATTGCTCCTGAAAAAGTAGTGTATGTTAGTTGTAACTCTGCTACTCAGGCGCGTGATTTAGCTTTAATGGATGAAAAATATAAAGTAACACGTGTCAGACCTGTAGATATGTTTCCGCAGACGCATCATGTTGAAAATGTTGTACTTTTAGAACTTCGATAAAAAAGACATGAAAAAAATAATCTCTATTTTACTGCTTTTTACTTTTGGTTTATCCAGTTGCGAGAAAGACGACATTTGCGATCCCAATACACCAACTACGCCAAGATTGGTCATAACATTTTATGATATATCCAACCCTGCCAAAACAAGAAATGTGAGTAACCTGATGGTTATTGGTGAAGGAATGAAAGAAGGAATTGTTTTTAATGAAAGCCTTCCTGTAACTGATTCATTAAGATATGTAACCAGTGGAAGCAGTGTTATGCTTCCGCTAAAGGTAACTGACAGCACCGTAACGTACAAGTTTGTTAACAATTCTCTGAGTGAAATTCCGACCGCCATTACTACTGACGTTATAACGTTTAATTATACACCACAAAATGTATATGTCTCCCGCGCCTGTGGTTTTAAAACTATTTTTCAGTTAAACGTCGACCCATTTGTGATTACAAATCCAGATGGAAGTACGGCCTGGATGACTCAAGTTAATTTACAAAACCCTAATATTGAATCTGAAGATGAAACACACATTAAAGTTTATTTCTAGTATTTGTTTCTTGTTTTCAGTATTTTTAGGACATGCTCAGGACGTACCGGAGATATCACCTAATAAACTTGACACGCTCAAAACAAAGCCAAAAACCGAAAAGGTAAAACCACAACAACCGGAAACTCAGGAACCTCAAATAGACAGCGTTGTAAAAACAGATCGTTATGGTCTTCGTGTTGGTTTAGATTTATACAAACTTACCCGCGGGCTTTACGACAAGGATTATAAAGGAATTGAATTTATTGCCGACTGGAGATTAACAAAAAAGTATTATCTGGCTGCAGAATTAGGTTTTGAAGACAAAACTACTGAAGACGACCGATTAACTTCGTCAGCCACCGGAACGTATATTAAAGGAGGTTTTGATTATAATTTTTATCAAAACTGGCTAGATATGGAAAACCTTATTACAATAGGAATGCGTGGTGGTTTTAGTGCTTTTAGTCAGGAATTGCACAATTATAAGATTTACAACCCAAATCCATATTGGGGCGAATTACCCAGCGAAAATGTGAATAAAAAATATAACGGCCTGTCTGCCGCATGGATTGAAGTTGCTCTGGGACTTAAAGCAGAAGTATTTCAAAATTTCTTTATGGGATTTGGTGTTCAGCTTAAACTTCTGGCAATGAATAACAAACCAAGTGGCTTTGATAATCTTTATATACCGGGCTTTAACAGAACTTACGACGGAAGTTTCGGAGTTGGTTTCAATTATACCGTTTCGTATTTTATTCCGATTTACAAGAAAAAGACGATGGCATCTGAAGTAGCAAAAAGAGCAGAAGAAACCAAACCAAAGAAAAAATAAATTTTATAAAAAATCCCCGAATTTAAATTTCGGGGATTTCTTTTTATAAGATATTTTAAAATTTAGTGCGGCAGTCGAATGAATTTATCTGACGATCCACATTATTTATTTTCATCAAATAATTACCCAATTTCTTTGATTCCATTTATGAAAATCCATTTCATAAAAAGCTTTTCGCCATCTTTTGTTTTCACTGCCTGAAATTTAGGGCCAATAATCGTCCCAATAACAAAAGCAGTTAACGGAATCCATATTCCGGTTAATCCTGTATAAGCCGCAATAATGTATCTAAAAGCAAGAAACAAAATTGCAAAACATCCTAATTGGTATAAAAAAGCGCGTAATTGTAGTTTTGACATTTTTTTTTAAAGTTGCTAAGATTCTAAGGTATTAAGATGCTAAGTTTTTTATCAATCTTAATTTAGAAAATTATTATTATTTTTTTTCCTATGTGAACTTCGGGAATGTGTTAACTTAACAAGGTTCTAAGAAAAACGCAGCAACTAAAAACTTAGCACCTTAGCATCTTAGAACTTCAGAACCTTTAAAAGCTACTGAGCCTCCGTCTGAAACTTCGTTCTCTTACTTCCTTCGTACATTTCATATTTAACCAGACGTGCTTCTAAACTTGCGTTAAAGAGCTTGATTTTTCTTGAAGGTTTTAGGCCAACGAATTTCAGGGCTTCCAGATTAGCAGTGATAAACCAAGCATTTGTTCCCGGATAATTTTTCTTTAAGGTATCGCCGATACTGGCATAAAAACGCTCCATATGAATATCTAAACGCTCGTCGTAAGGCGGATTGAAAACGATATGAAGTTTCCCTTCTGTTTCTTTTTCTGTATCAAAAAAGTTGTCTTCGCGAATGGTTACATAATCTTCAAGATTGGCATTTTTGATATTGTCTTTGGCTTTACTAACCGCACTTGGAGCTTTGTCATACCCTTTTATTGTATAATGAAACTCTTTTGTTTTTTTCATCAGACTATTAATAATCTGGTCGAAAAGATCATTATCCCAGTCTTTCCATTTTTCAAAAGCAAATTCTTTTCTGTTAATATTAGCCGGAATATTGCACGCAATCATTGCCGCTTCGGCCAGAAAAGTTCCCGAACCACACATTGGATCCAGAAAATGGCTTTGTCCCTCCCAGCCTGATAATAATAAAATTCCGGCAGCCAGAACTTCGTTAATCGGAGCAATATTCGTAGCGGTTCTGTAACCACGCTGGTGCAATGAATTTCCTGAAGTATCCAATGAAACCGAAACCTGATCTTTGTCAATATGAACATTGATTCTTAAATCCGGATATTGTTTGTCTATACTTGGGCGCTGTCCTGTTCTTTCTCGAAACTGGTCAACAATTGCATCTTTACATTTTTGAGAAACAAATTCAGAATGATTGAAATAAGTAGAATGAACAGTAGAATCTATTACAAAAGTCTGGTTTGCACTTAAATATTTAGACCAGTTTACACCCGAAATTCCTTTGTACAAAGCCTGCTCATTATTGGCTCTGAATGAGTAAATTGGCTTCAGGATTTTTAAAGCTGTTCTAAGCGATAAATTGGCCTTGTACATAAAACCTTTATCCCCTTTAAAACTTACCATTCTAACACCTTTCTCCACATCCTGAGCTCCAAGTGTGCGTAATTCGTTTTCTAATATTTCTTCGAAGCCAAAAAAACATTTGGCAATCATTTTAAAATTTTCTTCCATCATTATTTTTGAATTAAAAAAAACTAAAATCAAAAACTGTACTTTAAATACATTTTTACAAAATAGATTCATAAGATGTATCTATGCTTAATAGTAATTTTTCGGCAAAAATACACTAAATTTGCCGGACTTTGAATTAATTGAAATAGAATAAATGTCTGAAAAGCATAACGCATCAATCCCGAATCAGGACGGAGACGATCAAAACTGGTATACTTCATGGTTTGATACGCCATATTATCATATTTTATATAAAGATCGAAATTATCGTGAAGCGCAGATTTTCATGGATAACTTAACGCATTATCTTAATTTGCCCGAAAAAGCTAAAGTACTTGATCTGGCATGCGGAAAAGGGCGTCATTCTATTTATTTAAATCAATTAGGCTACGACGTTCTGGGTGCCGATTTATCTGAAAACAGTATTGCCGAAGCCAGTAAAAACAGCAACGAGACACTTCATTTTAAAGTACACGACATGCGTGAGGCTTTTGAAGAAAAATTTGATGCCATTTTTAATCTTTTTACCAGCTTTGGATATTTCGAAAATGACGAAGATAACCTGACCACCTTAAAAGCTATTAAGGAAAGTTTATCTGAGTACGGTTTTGCTGTAATTGATTTTATGAATGTAACTCAGGTTGTAGAAACCTTAGTTCCGCAGGAAACAAAAACAGTAGAAGGAATAGATTTTCATATTAAAAGATATGTTGAAGATGGTCATATTCTAAAAGAAATAGATTTTGAAGATCAGGGCAGAAAATATCATTTTACTGAAAAAGTAAAAGCACTAACTTTGAAAGACTTTCAGGATTTAATGGACGAAGCAGGAATTTTTCTTTTAGATATTTTCGGAGATTACAAGCTTAAAAAATTCCATAAGACCGAAAGCGAAAGATTAATCATGATTTTTAAATAAACCGGTTAGTCGTTTAATTGTTAAACTGTACAGGAAGCAAAGACAATTAACCGATTGAACGAATCAACGATTGAACAACATACAAATGAACTATTTACTGCCCTTATTTTCTGTACTTTTAGGATATGGTGTGGCTTTGTTTCTAAAACCTCAAAACAAAACCAATTTAAAATTACTGCTGGCTTTTAGCGGTTCTTTTTTATTGTCGTTAACTGTAATGCATTTGCTTCCTGAAGTGTATGAAACGCACAATCATAACATTGGAATCTTTATAATGATCGGAATTTTATTCCAGATCGTACTTGAATTTTTCTCAAAAGGCGCAGAACACGGTCACGTACACGGACATGCAAAAATGTCTCAGATTCCCTGGCTGTTGTTTATAAGTCTTTGTATTCATGCCTTTTTAGAAGGTTTTCCTGTGAGTCATCATCAGGGTCTGGCTGTCGGAATTGCCATTCACCACTTACCAATTGCAGTAATTTTAACGACATTTTTTATCAATGCCGATTTAAATAAAAAAGCCATCTTTGCGTTCATGCTGACCTTTGCAGTTATGACGCCCCTGGGAACTGTAGCATCAGAATTTCTGCCGGTTCTAAACGATTATTATACCGAAATTACTGCCATTGTAATTGGTATTTTATTCCATATTTCGTCGACGATTATTTTTGAAAGCAGTGAAGGACATAAATTTAACATTGCAAAAGTTTCTATGATTGTTTTAGGAATTTTACTGGCTTTCTTTCTATAATTTTTTATAGTCTCTACTTATTAGTCCAGAGTACTTTAGTACTTAAATTTATATTAGAGACAAACGACTATGAACTAATGAACTAATTAGTTCCCGGTTCTTCTTCTCTCTTCCTGATTTTCTAAAATGCATTCTTTTACATTTATCTTTTTATTCCGGAACCAACTTCCTCTAAACTGCTTTTAAAGGCGTTGCATATTATAAACCAATCTGCATTTTGTTGGATTTGCCTAAATTAAATATAAACAGAAAAGCAAATAATCGGTTTGCTGATTTATTTTTGGTATCTACCGTTAATGAAAAAAATGCAAGCAAGAATAATACTAAAACAGTAATCCAAATAATCCGTTTAGGAAATTAAGTTTATCCATTTACCTTTAAAAATTAAACAAATATAATATTTTAGTCCTTTTGATGCAGATTTCCGAACGCATTCGTAACATCACAAATAAAACAAAAAAACAACTTTAATTCTTTGAGACTTTGCGAGATTGAACTAAAAAATATTAATTTTGACGCGTCTAAATAACGATAAAAAATGACATTTACGAAAACTACTGAACAAGCATCGAAGTACGAACATCTGGAAACAATGTCTGTTCACGAATTGTTGACCAATATTAATCAGGAAGACAAAACTGTTCCTTTTGCTGTAGAAAAAGCTTTGCCGCAAATTGAGGCTGTCATTGATCAGGTTGTATCAAAATTAAAACTGGGCGGGCGCTTGTTCTATATTGGAGCAGGAACTTCGGGCCGTCTTGGTGTTGTTGATGCATCTGAGTGTCCTCCTACTTTTGGTGTTCCGTTTGATTTGGTAAATGGCATAATCGCGGGTGGAGACACAGCAATTCGTCGTGCGGTAGAAAATGCCGAAGATAACGCCACACAAGCCTGGATCGATCTTAAAAACCATAATATTGGTCCAAATGATGCCGTAATTGGAATTGCAGCTTCCGGAACAACTCCTTATGTTATTGGTGGTTTACAAACTTGTAACGAAAACAATATCGTTACTGCCTGTATAACCTGCAATGCGGGAAGTCCGCTGGCATTAACAGCGCAATTTCCTATCGAAGTAGTTGTCGGACCTGAATTTGTAACCGGAAGTTCAAGAATGAAAGCCGGAACTGCTCAGAAATTGGTGCTGAATATGATTTCGACCGCAGCTATGATTAAACTTGGAAAAGTACGAGGAAATAAAATGGTCGATATGCAGCTGAGCAACATCAAATTAATTGATCGCGGCGTTAAAATGATTATGGACGAAATTCCGGTTTCGTATGAAGAAGGATCTGAGTTATTAAAAAAATACGGCAGCGTTAGGAATGCTGTCGATAATTATAAAAAGTAAAGTTTTATTCGTACTGACTTAACAACAAAGTTCGCTAACGTTTAAGCAAGGTTCGCAAGTTTTTTCTAAGGCTTTGCGAACTTTTCATTTTAGAAAAGACGGGGATATAAAAAACTTTGCGTTCTTTGTGGTTAAATACGAAGTGCAACAAAAAAACTAAAAAAAATGGCTACAAATAAACAATTATTACTAAAAGGAGTTAAATATCTGAGTAGTGCATTGCCCTTAATGTTTATTGGTCCTTCTTTGATTTATAACGCTTTTCAAAATCAGCACAACAATTGGCATTATCTTGTTTTAGGAATTGGAATTGTAGCTTGTCTGGGTTCCATGCTTTTGATTTTTTTAGGATTGAGAATTATTATGAAAGGTTTGTTTAATGACTAGTCGATAACACCAAAGTAAACCTCATAACTTAAAACTTTAGTATCTTTATATCAAAAAAATTCATGGAAAGTTTAATCCACATTCAGAAAACATTCGAGAAAGTTGTTTACATCAATAAAAAAATAAACAATCGCGAATTTGAAGATTGTGTGTTTAAAAACTGCGACTTTTCAAACAGTAATTTTGCGTATAATACTTTTTTAGACTGCGAATTTACCGACTGCAATCTTTCGATGACAAGTTTGGCCGGAACGAGTCTTAAAAATGTTTCCTTTAAAAATTGTAAACTTCTCGGAATCGCTTTTAACGAATGCGATGATTTCTTATTTCAGGTTAGTTTTGAAGAATGTGTTTTAGATTATGCTTTGTTTTCGAATAAAAAAATGCCTAAAACCAAGTTCATCAATTCTTCGGTTCGCGAAGTTACTTTTATCGGAACAAACCTAACCAGTGCCACTTTTGATAACTGTAATCTCGATGGAGCAATCTTTAACGAAACACAATTGGCAGCTGCAGATTTTAGAACGGCTTATAATTATAAAATTGATCCGGAATTTAATCCGATGAAAAAAGCACAATTTTCTACAGACGGAATTGTCGGATTATTAGATAAATATGATATTAAAATTGTCTGATTATGGAAACTAATACTGCTTATCTGGAAAGTGTAAAAAAGCAATTTCTGTATTATAAAATGCTGGGCGAAAAAGCAATGGAACAATTGGAACCTCAACAGCTTTTTGTTTCCCTGAATGACGATACCAACAGCATTGCTACTATTATAAAACACATTTCGGGAAATATGCTTTCGCGCTGGACCGACTTTCTTACTTCTGACGGAGAAAAAGAATGGCGCAACCGCGATTCGGAGTTTGAAAATGATTTACAATCAAAAGAAGAAGTTCTGAACGTCTGGAATAAAGGCTGGAATTGCCTCGAAAATGCCTTAAAGAGTTTAACCCCGGAACAACTTTCTGATATAATTTACATACGAAATGAAGGACATACCGTAATTGAAGCCATAAATCGGCAGCTGGCTCATTACCCTTATCACATTGGTCAGATTGTTTTTTATGCTAAACAACTGAAAAACAGTGAATGGAAAAGTTTATCCATTCCTAAGAACAAATCAGGAAATTACAATGCTGAAAAGTTTGCCAAAGAAAAAGAAATCAGGAATTTTACAGACGATGAATTGAAAAGATTCAAATAAATACCTGTCTGTCTGAACAGAGTCTGAATCATCTGGAGAAGAGCTCCCTAAAACTTGAATTAAAATTAAAATGAAAAAAACAATATTCTTATTTCCTTTTCTAACATTAGTTTCCTGCTATAATGCAGAACACAATTGTAAAGATTTTAAAACCGGTAAATTTAAATTTGAAACTGAAGTTAACGGGGTTAAAAAAACGACTTTATTTGAACGTAAAGGCGATATCGAGATTGAAACCTTTGAAGGTAAGACTGATACGGCGACCATTCGTTGGGTAAGTGACTGCGAATATGTATTGCAAAAAAAACATCCCAAGAATATGGCGGAGGAAAAAGCTATCAGTATGAAGATTTTAAACACTTCTAAAGATTCTTATACCTTTGAATTTGGATTAGTTGGTTCTGAAGAAAAGCAACGCGGTACCGTTTATAAAGTCGACTAATAGTTTAGACTAGATATATTTATACTACGAAGGCACAAAGACACAAAGAAATAAATACTTTGCGGCTTTGTGCCTTTGCTGCAAATTATTATAACGTGTTTCTTTTACATTTCTGTTTTTAATAGTACATTAGAACCTAAATCTAACCCACCAATGAAAAATACGATTTCGCAAAGAGTAGCCGACTTTTTAAAGAATTATCCGCCGTTTAATTTTTTACATCAGCGGGATTTAGAAAAACTTTCGGAACAGATTTCTATTATTTACAAAGAAAAAGATGCCGTTGTTTTTGCAGAAAATGATAAAACGCACGATTCTTTTTATGTGGTGCATAAAGGAGCGGTAGCTTTAAAAAAAAGCACTAAAAACACCGTTTTAGACATGTGTGATGAAGGCGATATTTTTGGCCTCCGTCCGCTGTTGGCACAGGAAAACTATATTATGGAAGCGGTGGCTCACGAAGAAAGTATTCTCTATGCCGTTCCTATTGCGATTTTTAAGCCTTATGCTCTGGAAAACAGAAATATCGGTAATTTTTTGATCGAAAGTTATGCTTCAAATACCCGAAATCCGTATTCTGATATTCATAAAGATAAATTGTATGGAGATGATATTTTAGACGAAAGTCTGAATTCTAACAATCATTCCTTTGATTTGGCTCCTATAAAATACTCAAAAAAAATTGTGACCTGTAGTCCTTCTACCACTGTTAGGGATATTGCCAAAATAATGAGCAAAAAGAAAGTTGGCGCTATCTTGATTGTAGATGAAATGTTGCCGATTGGAATTTTAACTGACAAAGATCTTCGAAATAAAATCGTAACCGGTGATTTTCCGATAACAACCATTGCCGAAGAAATAATGACAAAACCTGTTATTACGTATTCTAAAAAAATGACGGTTACAGAAGCGCAAATGGCAATGATGAAAAGCGATATTAGTCATTTATGTTTAACAAAAGACGGAACTGTAAACACAAAAGCAGTCGGAATTTTATCTAAACATGATGTAATGGTAGCGCTGGGAAATAATCCGGCGGTTTTGATCAAAGCTTTAAAACGCACCAAAAAAATTAAGGAAATAAAACCAATTCGCAATCAGATTATGCAATTACTGCAAGGTTATCTGGATCAAAATATCCCGATGACTCTGATTACAAAAATCATTACAGAGCTTAACGAGGCCTGTACTACACGTGTTATCGAAATTTGTATCGATAAAATGAGCAGTCCGCCACCTGTGAAATTTGCGTGGCTGGCTATGGGAAGTCAGGGACGCGGCGAGCAAATGCTGCATACGGATCAGGATAATGCGATTGTATACGAAAATGTAAATGAAGTTTTCAGGGACGAAACCAGAATTTACTTTTCGAAATTTGCTGCATTGATTAATAAAGGTCTTTTTGAAATAGGATACGATTATTGCCCGGCAGATATGATGGCTTCAAGTCCGAAATGGTGTATGAGTCTGGACGAGTGGAAATCTAAGGTAAAGCATTGGATTACAAATCCGGGAAAAAATGAGGTTTTATTATCGTTTATTTTCTTTGATTACAGCGCTACTTATGGTGATTCTGAAATTGTTAGTCAATTATCTGATTATATTTTTGAAACCATAAAAGCCAATCCCATTTTTTATATGCATTTGGTGAGCGGCGCTTTGCAAAGTCCGTCTCCCACTGGTTTTTTCAGACAATTTCTAGTCGAGCAGGATGGCGCCAACAAAGACAATTTCGATATTAAAAGAAGGGCTTTAATGCCATTGACAGATGCTGCAAGGGTTTTAATATTATCCCATTCGGTAAAAGGAATTAGTAATACAGCAGAGCGTTTTGAAAAATTAGCCGAGCTCGAACCCAATAACAGGGAACTCTATTTGTCCTGCTCCTATTCGTTTAAGGCTTTGCTAAAATTCAGAACCAAACAGGGTCTTTTACATCATGATTCAGGTCAGTTTATTGAATTGGAATCTTTGACCAAGATGGAAAAAATTAAGCTTAAACGTACTTTTAAAACTATCAAGGAACTTCAGGAATTAATTTCTGTACGTTTTAATATTTCAAATTTGGTATAAGATGAGTTTATTCAATTTTTGGAAAAAAGAAAAAAGTCCCTTCGAGGAAAATATCACCATTGAGGAAACCCGTTTTGTTGTCTTAGATACAGAAACAACGGGTTTTGACTTTGATAATGACCGCATATTATGTATCGGTGCTTTAGTCCTTCAAAACGGAATTATTGCTGTTCAGGAAAGTTTTGAAGTGTATATCGAACAGGATCATTACGATAAAAATACGGCTCAGATTCATGGGATTTTAAAAGCTTTCGTAATTCAGCGACCGAGCGAAAAAGAGGCATTACAACAGTTTTTAGACTTTTTAGGCGACTCCATAATTATTGCCCATCATACTATTTTTGATATCACGATGATCAATAAAGCTTTGGAAAGAAACGGGCTTCCCGAGCTGAAAAATAAAAGTCTTGATACCGCTTATCTATATAAAAAGACTTTAATAGAATCTCATTTATTTGAAAGAAAAGAGCATTACACGCTTGATGATCTTGCCGATAAATTTGATATTTCCAAAAAGGACCGACATACCGCTTTGGGAGATGCCTACATCACTGCAATAGCTTTCTTAAAAATAATTAAAAAACTCAGAGAGAAGAAAGCCGTTAACCTCAATCAGCTTTTTAAATAAGTCTTAAGATTTTTTTAGGAATCTAAAATTTACATTTCTCCACTACATTTTACTATTTAATAATACTAGACTTATATTTATTAGCAAAAAGAAAAAATAGCCATAACATGTATTTTGTTTTTGAAAGATAGCTTTGTTCTAATCAAAAAAATAAAAAACAATTATGAAAACTAACTTTTTAAAATCCATTGCATTTGTTGGGATAGCCAGTCTTTCGGTTATAAGCTGTCAGAATGATGATAATAAAGATTCAAATGCTGTCAATGCCAGTATTGATTTCACTTCGCATTCAAAAGTACCACCTTTTGTATATCCAATGAGCGGCTTCGAAAACCTAAAAATCAGCACTTTAATTGCTACTACAGATGTACTTCCTGAATCTCCTTCTTTTATTTATGGAGCACAGCCAGACGGCGCCGGATTAATGAAAGATCCAAATGGAGATGGTTACATCATGATTACCAATCACGAAATATTGCAATCTGTATCCAGAGTTTATTTAGATAAGACATTCAAACCTGTAAAAGGAGATTATTTGGTTGACGGTGTGGGTGGTTTAACGCGTTTGTGCTCTGCAACATTAGCAACTCCAGAAATTCATGGTTTCGGACCGATATTTTTAACAGCCGGAGAAAGCGGCCAGGAAAGTATGGTTCACGGAATCAATCCGTTAGGATTATCTTCTGATAAAGCGAGAACTGACAGAGTTTTGCCTGCTTTAGGAAAAGCAAGTATGGAAAATGCGGTTCCGTTACCAAAAGAAGCATATCCTGGGAAAACAGTTATTTTAATTGGAGAAGATCAGTCCTATGCAACTTCACACGTAAGTGCAGGACAATTAATCATGTATATGAGTACTGTTGGTGATTTGTCTAATGGAAAATTATATGCCCTAAAAAGAACAGACGGAAACCAGGTTGAAATGACGATGACTTTAAACAATTCATATCCGGTTGAATTTGTTGAAATTCCGAATGCGAAAAATTTAACGGGAGCGGTAATTAACACTACCGTAAATGATTTAAAAGCTATTCGTTTTTCAAGAGTTGAAGATGTAGATTACAGAAAAGGAAGTGCTAATAATAACAGAGAAGTATATTTTACTGCTACAGGTCAGGCAACTGCAAATGCACCAGTAGAAGGCTACACGATGTGGGGAAGAGTTTATAAATTGAAAATGGATGCTGCAAACCCGTTAAAAGGAACTTTAGAACTTGCTGTAGAAGGTGACAGTACTCCGGGAACAGGAATTATCAATCCTGATAATTTATGTGTAACTGAAAACTACGTTTACATTCAGGAAGACGGAGACAGTTACTATGCTGATGCAAAACACGATTCATACATCTGGCAATATAATATCGGTACAAAACAGAATAAAGCATGGTTGAATATGAACCACAAAAGAACTGATGTTGCATGGAATACTCTTTATAACCAATCTGGCGAAATGCGATTTGGAAGCTGGGAGTTTGGTGCGATGGAAGATATTTCAGATATTATTGGTGTTCCGGATACTTTTACGGTAAACATTCATCCGCATACCTGGCAAAGTGAGGCATTCAAAAATGCTGACGGATCAGGAATAAACACTAATAAAGAAGGTGGACAAACTGTAATTATTAGAAACGTACAACGTTAATAATTTGTTTCAAAAATCTATACACAACCCTTATTAATACAATAAGGGTTGTTCCTTTAAAATACCATTATGAAATTAAAGCATTTTATATTTCTTCTTTTAACCATTTCTCTTTTTTTTTCGTGCAAAGAAAATGAGGTTTCCAAAACTACAGTTAAGCAACATTTGCTTGTAGATTTAAATAAATTAAATAATGAAATTCTACAATTTCAGAAACTTATAAATAATAATGCACCTCAAAAAGAAATTGTAAATCAGTTTAAAAAATCAAGAATTTTTTATAAAAAATCAGAGTGGGCAATTGAATATTTTATTCCCGAAACGGCCCGTTTTATGAATGGTCCGGCTTTGGACGAAATGGAACTGGAAGAAAACCGATCTTTTGAACCACATGGTTTTCAGGTGATTGAAGAAATGATTTATCCGGAATATAAAACTGTGGATAAAGAAAATATTATAAGAGAACTAAATATTTTTAAATCGAATATTAAACAGCTTCAAAGTACTTTTGAAGTTATCGCAATATCTGATGATTATGTTCTAGATGCGCTACAGCAAAATGTATACAGAATAATTGCGCTGGGAATTACCGGTTTTGACAGTCCCATTTTACAATCTTCTATTCCTGAAGCAGGAGAAAGTTTACTTTCCGTTTCTGAATCGCTGGAAATAATTAATTCTAAAGATAAATCTGTAGCGGAAATAAAGAATTTGACTGCAAAAGCCAAAAAATATTGTCTTGAAAACGATAACTTTAATTCTTTTGACAGAGCCTTTTTTATAACTGAATTTTTAAATCCGATTTCCAAAAACCTTAAGGCTTTTCAGAAAAGAGGAAACATTAAAAATGTAAAAAAAACAAGTCCGTTAAAACCATCGATTGAAACATTATTTGACAAAGATGCTTTTGATGTAGATGCCTTTGTACTTTCATCAGAATATAATTTTACAAAAGACAAAGCAAAATTGGGCGAAAAATTATTTTATGATAATAGTCTTTCTAATCATAATGACAGAAGTTGTTCGACTTGCCATAATCCCGAAAAAGCTTTTACAGATGGTTTAAAAACCAATGTGTCTCTAACGGGCTCCAATTTAGCACGAAATACTCCTACTCTTACTTACGCTTCTTTACAAAATGCACAGTTTTGGGATATGCGCCAATTAGACTTAGAAAAACAAAGTGTCGATGTAATTCAAAACAAAGATGAAATGCATGGGTCAATGGATGAAATTCATGCTCGAATTCTTTTAAATAAAGAATATATCGGGCTATTTAAAAAGGCATATCCAAAAACTCAGAAACCAGAACAGTGGCAAATTCAAAATGCGATTGCCAGTTATGTAAGATCTTTAAATTCATTTGATTCCAGATTTGATGAGTTTATGAGAGGAAATAAAAATATTCTAACCCGACAGGAAATCAACGGAATGAATCTTTTTATGGGAAAAGCAAAATGCGCGACTTGCCATTTTACTCCAATATTTAACGGAACCGTTCCGCCAAGTTATTCAAAAACGGAGCATGAAGTTATTGGAACGCCGCAAGATGCATCTGGAAAAAAAATAAGTCCGGACTTGGGACGTTATTTATATAACCAAATGCCTCAATTGAAAGGTGCATTTAAAACTCCAACGGTGAGGAATGCAGCTATAACTGCGCCTTATATGCACAATGGGGTTTTCAAAACCTTAGAAGAAGTCGTCGATTTCTACAACAAAGGTGGCGGGAAAGGTTTAGGATTGAATGTAGAAAACCAAACGCTGCCTTTTGATGAATTAAAACTCACAAAAAATGAAGAAAAAGATTTAGTTGCTTTTATGAAAACACTCACGGATAAAAGATACGAGTAAAACCAATAATCCATTATTACAAACAAAAACGCTGAGAAATTCTCAGCGTTTTTTGGTTTAATTTTCTATAAAAAGTCGATACGGAAAAACATTTGAAGATTTACTTTTTAAATTTTTAATAAAGCTCTCGCATAGGTAGTCCCATTCGTTTGTAGATAATAACTCTCTTTCTTCGGCATTGGTTTTAAGATAAATATCGACAGTTCTGCTGAATCCGGCTTTGACCGAAATTTCCTTTCTGGTGCCTTTTTCAATCTTTACATCCTGAATTGTATTTTTAAAATGGTTGAAGCTTAAAGCTTTTATATCGGCAAATGTTACAATCCTTCCGTGTGTCAGCAAAGCGTTGCGATATGCCAAAATTCGGTCTTTGTTATTTTGCTTATTTCTGCCTCCGACAGTATTCGTCATTAACGTAATCTTGTTGCTCATAAAAAACATATCTTCTGTTGACTCTAATACAGTTCCCGTTTTTATATCATTTCCCTCTTCTGCGCAAGTTGACCAATAATTTATTGCGAACGTTTTTGCTGCAGAATCCTCTCCTTTTGGTCTAATCATTAAATAAGGATCATTACTTTTAGAAAAATTACTTTCTTTGGCTTGTTGCTGTACAGAAGCGAGAAGTTGGTTGATTTCCGTTAATGCGCTGTTCATAAAATCTTTTCCTAATCCGGAAAATGCAGAACTTTCGTCTTTTAATAAATCCAAAACATTTTGAAGTAATTCTGAAGCCGTTCTCGAATCAAATCTGGATACTCCGCCAGTTCTGATGACTGCATTTCCTTCTTCTAAAATATCATCAGTAAATTCTTTTATTTCGTAATGATTGTTTTCAGAATCAATGACAGAATCAATATCTAGATATGTATCGTTTTCTGTATTTAAGGCAGCGTATAGCATAAATTTGCCCATCGTATTATTTGATACTATTCGCTTTTTATTTATAACCGGAAAACAATTTGTTGTAAATGAAATATTATCAATAATCTGCGGTACTAGAGATTCCGGAAAAACCAGTTTTATCCAAATAACAGAATGAGAACTATTATTGGTAATTTCTTCAAAAACTTTGTACTCTGCGCTGTATTCGGTTATTTTTTTATGTTTTAAAACATCTTTTAAGGTATAAAAGTTGTCAAAATAAAATTGATTTATTTCCTGTGAAATCTCGCTGAGGTGTGTATAATTTCGATTGATTATGTTTTTAGCGTCGATGGTATGTATAGGAACATTATAACCTTCTCCTACTTTAATTTCTTCATTGTCATGAAAACATTTCATCTGTTTTAAGTAGTAATAAAACATTTCTTTTTGATGCGTGTTTTTTATATCAATATAAAGCATCAAATCTTCCAGATGGGTTGTTTTATTGTCTAACAATTCAAGCCCTAAAATTACTTCCCCGGAAGGCAATGTCTGATGGTAATCGCGAATGCTTTCTTTATTAAAAAGATTCGAAATATGGAACAAGTTCTTTTCATAAGCCACATATTTTACTGTACACGAACTTAATTTCACTTCCAAAGTTGGCGAAAATGCCACTTCTTTTAAAATCGGCAGCAGCGGATTGTAAATGTTATGAATCCTTCTGCTTATCCGCATTTGGTTGTACAGCGAAACTTTGACATTATTTTCTATTGGCACCGCATTGACAATTGCTCGCGCAGGCATCACGCCAGCAGTAACTTCAGGAAACATTATTTCGAGAACACGCTCTACCACGCGGGTTTTTGAATCTTCCAGTTCGTGTGCTATTTTTTCTAACTCGTACGACAATGCATTCAGCAGCATGCCAACAACTGGATCAAACGAATTTTCCATTTCTATGGCGCGCCTCCAGGCTACGTTGGGTATGAAGAGGGAGGGTTACTTGTAAACAAAATCAGGCAAAAACCATATTCGATAGTATTGTTTGATGAAATTGAAAAAGCGCATAGTTCTGTTTACGATGTATTTCTTCAGATTATGGATGAAGGAAAATTGCATGACCGATTAGGGAAAGAGGGAGATTTTTCGAATGCTATAATCCTTTTTACATCCAATATTGGAGCTGATTATATTGTGGAAAATTTCAATCACAATCAAATTCCAACTTCAGGTTCCTTAATGGAAATAATGACCAACTACTTCAGACCTGAGTTTTTAGGGCGTTTAACTGAAATTATTCCGTTTGCTCCTATCAACAAAGAAAATGCTTTAAAAATATTTGAAGTACATCTTAAGAAGGAATTTCTCGATTTGCTGAAAACAATTAATATCACGGCAGAAATTCCTCATGACGTAAAAATCTTTCTTGCAGAAAATGGTTTTAATGCTAAATACGGAGCCAGACCCATAAAAAGCATTATAAGAACTCATTTGAGAAGGCCTTTAGCAAAAAAAATAATTTCAGGTGAAGTACAAGATGGAGATGAAATTAAAATAAGTATCGAAAACAATGAGGTAAAGTGGATTAAAAAGAAATAATCTTACTTACTATACCTAAAATAATTTTATAAAAAAACCGCTAAGATTTTATCTCTTAGCGGTTGTTATTTATTATTCTAAAACCAAACCTATCTGGCCATCATCATCCAGTTCTGTTTCAACTGAATCTTCGCCGGATAATTCCGGTTTCTCGGGAACTTCTTCGACAGGCTCTTCATAAGGTAAAGGCTCTAATAAATTAACCTGTTTTAGTTTATCAGTCGTCAATTGATTTCCTAGTGCCTTAATACCTTTTACAGCTATAAAGTCTTCTATGTCCACATGAAGATCATCTTTTTGAACTCCTTTGACTTTCGCAAAAACCAATTGTGCAACCGGACGATAATCTGTCGAGACGATCTCTAACTGTGAATTTGGATGATCGGTAATAAAACTCTCTTCTTTTGCTTCATTTTCTACAAGGAAACGTTTTAAGAAATAACGCTCTTTTTCTCCATCATAATAAATTGCAGAAATTGGCTTTTTAGGTTTCCATTTTTCTAAGACAATCATATCTTCATCAAAGTGAGTAGATAATTCCGGGATAATTACCTTTAATTTTCCAGTCTGACTGATAACCAAAATCTTATCACTTGGTTTAAATTCACCCAGCAATTCTCCTCTTGCATCCACATTTAAACGTCTAACCGTATCGTCAAACCAAACTTTTCTAGGCAATAAAGTCGAAATTCCTTTTTCCTTTAATTCGATTTTCTTGATTGGATATTTGGTAACCAAATTTCCTTTGGATGCACGGCCTTTAATGGCCAAAGAAGCAAAATCTATGTCGAATTTCAGTTTTTTTATCGTTCCTATCTGGCGAAGTAAAATAGTTACAACTTCAGCTTCTCCGTTTGGATTATGCGAAAAATAAACTACTTGTGAACCTTTAGTTCCGTTGGTCAAATCGTACGCTTTATCGCGGGTTACTCCCGTAACGTTAAAACGCTTTATATAGGATGGTCCTGATTTACCGTCACGATAAATCATATTGTAAATGGTACGCTTATCGCCTTTATCAAATACTGCAATGTGTATAATGTCTTTACCTACAAACGTTTTGGCATCGACTTTTGTGATCATCATGGTACCATCACGCAAGAATACAATCACATCATCAATATCAGAACAATCTGCAACATATTCGTCTTTCTTTAAACTGGTTCCTACAAAACCTTCTTCGCGGTTTACATATAATTTTGTATTTCGCAAAACTACTTTTGTTGCCTCAACATTATCAAAAATTCGAAGTTCTGTCTGGCGCTCTCTTCCTTTTCCGTACTTCTCTTTTAACTTTGTAAAATAAGAAATCGCAAAATCTACCAAATGCGCCAAGTTGTGTTCAACTTCTTTCATTTCGTCTTCTAATCTTGCGATCAGATCATCTGCCTTATCGGAATCAAAACGTGTAATACGGATCATCGGAATTTGTGTCAGACGCAACAAGTCGTCATCATTGATTTCTCTGACAAATTGTTTTTTAAATGGCTCAAATCTGTCATACAAATATTTGTAAAGCGATTCTCTATCACCATATAATTTGAAATCAATGTACATTTCTTCGCGAATGAAGATCTTCTCCAAAGTAGAAAAATGCCATTTATTCTTTAATTCTTCTAAATGAATTTCTAATTCCTGACGCAATAAATCAACAGTTCTCTCTGTTGAAATTTTCAACATTTCAGAAACCCCTATAAATAACGGTTTGTTATCTTCAATTACACAACCTAAAGGTGCTACAGAAGTTTCGCAGGCCGTGAAGGCAAATAATGCATCGATTGTTTTATCTGGCGAAACGCCGGGAAAAAGATGAATTAAGATTTCAACCTCCGCAGCCGTATTGTCTTCAATTTTCTTGATTTTGATTTTACCTTTTTCATTGGCTTTCAAAATACTGTCAATCAAAGTCGTTGTATTGGTCGAAAACGGAATTTGTGTAATTACCAGCGTATTTTTATCTAATTGCGAAATTTTAGCACGCACACGCACACGTCCGCCACGTAATCCGTCATTATAATTAGATACGTCTGCAATACCCTGAGTCATGAAATCCGGGTAAAGCGTAAATGGTTTTCCTTTTAAAATTTTGATCGAAGCATCAATTAGCTCATTGAAGTTATGAGGTAACACTTTCGTTGAAAGTCCAACCGCAATTCCTTCTGCTCCCTGTGCCAAAAGCAGCGGGAATTTTACTGGAAGATTGTTCGGTTCAGCGCGACGTCCGTCATATGAAACTCCCCAATCTGTAATTTTTGGAGAATATAAAACTTCCAAAGCAAATTTAGACAAACGTGCCTCAATATAACGCGAAGCTGCAGCTCCGTCGCCTGTTAGTATATTTCCCCAGTTTCCCTGACAGTCTATTAATAAATCTTTCTGACCAATTTGTACCATAGCATCACCAATACTGGCATCTCCGTGTGGGTGATACTGCATGGTGTGACCAACTACGTTTGCAACTTTGTTATAACGACCGTCATCCAGCTCTTTAAGCGAATGCATAATACGACGCTGAACTGGCTTAAATCCGTCTTCGATAGCAGGAACAGCACGTTCCAGAATTACATAAGATGCATAATCCAGAAACCAGTCTTTGTACATTCCGGTTACTTTAGTTATAACATCTTCTCCTTCCTCTTCCTGATTTTCGTAGAAATGCTGTCCTTCAAAATGTTTGGCATCTACATCGATAATCTCATCGTCATTACCATTTTGATTGTCATCAATTTGGTTTTCGTCCTGATTGTTTTCGTCGTCGTTTGGAATTATGTTATCGTCTTCTTCGTCTTTCATTATTTATATTCGAAATTATAAATTTGATGTTATATGTTTTCAATAATCCTTTTTAAATCTGACTCACTTGGCAAAACGGTTTTATATTTACTCGCAAAAATCTGTTCGTTATTTTCTGGTAAAGTATATCTAACTACGGCTTCACTTTTATTTTGGCAAAGAACAATCCCAATTGTTTTGTTTTCATCTTCCAAACGCATTTCTCTATCATAATAATTGACGTACATTTGCATTTGTCCTAAATCCTGATGTTTCAATTCACCTATTTTCAGATCAACAAGAACAAAACATTTTAATATCCTATTATAAAAAACTAAATCAATTCTGAAATGTTTGTCATCAAAAGTAATTCTTTGCTGTCTTCCGACAAAAGTAAAACCGTGACCTAATTCTAATAGAAAATGTTCCAGTTTATTGATAATTTCTTCCTCTAATTGAGATTCAGAATATTGATTCAATTCTGGTAAGCCTAAAAACTCAAGTATATAAGGGTCTTTGATAATGTCTTTAGGTTTTTCTATAATTTGTCCTTCTTCCGAAAGTCTTAAAACTCCTTCTTTATCCCGACTTAAAGCTAATCGTGTATAAAGTGCAGAATCATATTGACGCTTTAATTCACGGACACTCCAATTATTTTTTTCAGATTCTATTTTGTAAAATCTTCTTTCTTTTTCATCATCAATTCGCATTAAAAAGACATAATGAGTAAAACTCAATTGAAAAAACGAAGACAAAGTTTGATAATCTAACTTATTAAATTGCGCAGATAGCGTCTGCGTTTTTTGTGATTTGAATTTCGCAGTCACTGACTGCGCTTTTTGAATTTCAAAAATCCGAGACAGTGACTCGGATTTTGAATAAGTCATATAGAATTGTCTTATTTGTCCTAAATTCCTAATAGAAAATCCTTTTCCAAACTCTTTGGTCAACTGTTGAGAAAGTCCTTTTAATAATTGTTTTCCGTATTCAGCGCGGTCTTTCCCGTTCTGCTCTTCTTCAACAATAATTCTTCCAATTTCAAAATAAGTTATTGTCATCGTAGAATTTACTGTACGCAAAACCTCTTGTCGGGCATTTTGAAGCAACTCGACAACTTGTTGGAATAGTACTTTATTTTGAAGATCGTTTGACAATTGCATTTATATATTTATTCTAAGCTTCTTCCAACTCATCAATCTCTACCTTAAGATTCTTAATGATAAATTCCTGTCTATCCGGCGTATTTTTACCCATATAAAAAGACAACAACTGCTCAATTGAAGTATTTTTATCCATCATAATAGGATCAAGGCGAATGGTATCTCCGATAAAGTTTTTAAACTCGTCTGGCGAAATCTCCCCTAAACCTTTAAATCGTGTGATCTCCGGTTTTGGTTTTAGTTTTTCGATCGCGTCTTTTCTTTCTTCTTCAGAATAACAATAAATCGTTTCTTTCTTATTGCGAACCCTGAAAAGCGGTGTCTGCAAAATATACAAATGCCCTTCTTTTATTAATTCAGGGAAAAACTGCAAAAAGAAAGTGATTAACAACAAACGAATGTGCATTCCGTCGACATCGGCATCGGTTGCGATTACGATATTATTGTAACGTAATTTTTCTAATCCGTCTTCGATATCTAATGCGGCCTGCAGTAAATTGAATTCTTCGTTTTCATACACGATTTTCTTAGTCATTCCGTATGAATTCAAAGGTTTACCTCTCAAACTGAAAACCGCCTGTGTATTTACGTCGCGCGACTTTGTAATTGACCCGGAAGCAGAATCTCCCTCAGTAATAAAAAGCGTGCTTTCTAAGTTTCTTGGATTTTTGGTGTCCGGAAGATGCGCACGGCAGTCTCTTAATTTTTTATTGTGAAGATTCGCTTTTTTAGCACGGTCTGTAGCCAGTTTTCTAATTCCGGATAGTTCCTTACGCTCACGTTCTGCCTGCAGAATTTTGCGTAATAAAGCTTCGGCGGTAGGCGGATTTTTGTGTAAATAATTATCTAATTTCGTTTTGATAAAATCGTTTACAAAAGTACGTACAGAAACCGGAGGCGTTCCGTCATCAGAACCCATATCGGTAGAACCTAATTTTGTTTTTGTTTGAGATTCAAAAACCGGTTCCATTACTTTAATACTAATCGCACTTACAATCGATTTACGAACGTCTGATGCTTCGAAGTTTTTATTGTAAAACTCACGAATCGTTTTTACAACGGCTTCACGGTAAGCCGCTAAGTGCGTTCCTCCCTGCGTTGTATTCTGACCGTTTACAAAAGAGTGGTACTCTTCGCTGTATTGCGTTTTACTATGCGTCAGCGCTACTTCGATATCGTGATCTTTCAAATGAATAATCGGATATTCTAAGTCGTCTTCATTGATCGTTTCTTCTAATAAATCGCGAAGTCCGTTTTCTGAAATATATTTTTCTCCATTAAAAATAATAGTCAGACCATTGTTAAGATAACAATAGTTTTTGACCATTTTAATCACATATTCTAAACGGAATTTATAATTTTTAAAAATAGATTCATCTGGCGTAAAAGTTACTTTTGTCCCTTTACGTTTTGTAGTCTCAATTACATCTTCTTCCTGAACCAGGTTTCCAGCAGAGAATTCAGCTGCTTTTTGTTTTTCGTCACGGACAGATTCTACGCGAAAATAATTGGACAATGCATTTACTGCTTTTGTTCCGACTCCGTTTAGACCAACCGATTTTTGGAAAGCTTTAGAATCGTACTTCCCTCCTGTATTCATCTTAGAAACTACGTCTACGACTTTACCCAACGGAATTCCACGTCCGTAATCACGAACAGAAACCGTTTTGTCTTTTATGGTTACTTCAATTGTTTTTCCGGCACCCATAACGAATTCATCGATACAGTTGTCCATAACCTCTTTTAAAAGAATATAAATACCATCATCCGGTGATGATCCGTCCCCTAATTTCCCGATGTACATACCCGGACGCATACGAATATGTTCCTTCCAATCGAGTGAACGAATATTATCTTCGTTGTATTGATTTTGCTCTAGCATAAATGAATTTAGGATTTTTGGCTAATGTACCATTTATCGGTAAAAAATAAAAGCGTATTCATTTTTTGTTATGAATAATAACAGTTTAAAACTATTTAAATTGATTTTAAAATAAAACGGGCGCTAAAATTATAAAAAAACTGCTTTTTCAGCAAAAAAATCTATTTGATTCCCAGTACTTGTTTGGCCAGTGCAATCATCTCCGGTGTACCTGTATTTTTGTTTTTTTCGTCTGAAAGTTTTACCACGCCCTGCCAGTCTGTATTTTCAGATTTGGTTTCGGTTAATTTAATAACCATATTCATCGACGGTAAACCTGTATCATTGGTAAAATTGGTTCCGATGCCAAATGACATTTTAATTTTATCTTTACAGAAATCCGAAATTAATTTTACTTTTTCGACGTTTAGAGAATCCGAAAAGACAATGATTTTAGATTTCGGATCGATCCCCATTTTGTTGTAATGCGTAATGACTTTTTGAGCAAATTCGATGGGATCTCCACTATCATGGCGAACGCCGTCAAAAAGTTTAGAATATTTTTTATCAAACTGATCGAAGAAAATATCAGTGGTGTACGTATCCGTTAAGGCAATTCCGAGGTCACCGCCATAAACCTGTGTCCAATGTTCCAGACTAATTAAGTTGGCAGTCTGAAAACCGTATACAGCAGCGTGAAACATAAACCATTCGTGAGCGTGCGTTCCCAGTGGACGTTTGTCGTTCAACATTGCAAAATGCACATTGCTTGTCCCAATAAAACTCTCTTTTCCAAAGGTTTTCAAAGTTTCATTAACCAAGTCGTGAACAGCATAAGAATGACGCCTTCTGGTTCCGAATTCTAAAATTGAAACTCCCAAAGCATTGTAACTGTCAATCTTGGTTTTTGTAATTTCTTTTATTTTATCATCGTCTGCGCGGATGAGATGATTCGCTTTATAAAAAAGTTCTGAAATTAAGGCCATCAAAGGCACTTCCCATAAAATGGTGCGATACCAGAAACCTTCCACTTTTACTTCAATCTCTGATCCATTTTGTGTAATTTGAATTTCCGAAGGATCATAACGGTATCCCTGTAAAAAATCTAAATAAGTGGGATCAAGATAGGGGCAGTATTTTGCCAGATACTCCTTTTCGGCTTTCGTCAGGCGAAGATCTGCCAGCGCGTCTACAGATTCGCGCAGTAAAGCGGCAAAACCGGGAGGAAAAATATGTTTGCCACGATTGATAAATGCATAACGGACTTTAGCTTTCGGGAAAAGTTTTATGACAGCGTGCTGCATTGTAAATTTATAGAAATCATTATCTAAAATTGATTTCAAAAAAGTTGTTTCCATAGCTTAAAATTCGATTCGATTCCTTGCTAAGGTACGGCAATTTGAGGAAAAATCAGAGTATTTAAGAGTGTTTTAGAGAAGTTACTTTGAAACTACTTTAAAGGAAACTATACTATTCGTATCAACGAAAATAGTAATATAATCACCAACATTATTATCTACTAAAATTTCAAATTCCAGACTTCCACGTTTTGCTTTTGGATTTTGAACTTTAACAGCCTGATTTTTTTTATTTAAATAAAAGATCTGATTGGACTTTGAAACATTTTTAATTTCAAAATTAACAGTACTGCCTCTTCTTACTTCAATAATTCCCGATTCGGGAGCTTTAATTTCATAATCATTGGTAATCGTTCTGTTATAAATCAAAGGACCATTTAAAAAATCATCTTTACTGATTCTGTCTCCCAAAAAAGTTCCGGAATCCGGATAATGTTTAGCAAAAAAATACTTTGGATCTGTATCAAAATATACAGGATCAAAATCATTAACCATTCTGCCCTTACTACTGTCATAATACCCCTGACCCCAGGTTACATCTACCAAAATCCATTTTCTGTTGATTAATACCGTATTCCATGCATGATTGGATGAAATTGTTTTTCTGCCGATATCACGGACACTGGTTTTAGAATCGCCACGGATAATCTCTGACTTTAGTCCAACCAACGAAGCCAAATGCTGATACAAAGCAGTAAAACCTTCGCAAACTGCTTTTTTAGAATTAAATGCTTTCTGAATTAAATTATCATTGAGCTGCTTAATTTTTCGCTGTTTTTCTGCTTCTGTAGAATAACTGAAACCCTGTACCCGTTGCGGATTCAAATACGCATTGTAATCGTATCTTATATTTAAGGCAATCCAAGTGTATATAGCACGCGCCTTTTCTTCATCAGAATTAAAATCTTTTTCGATTTTGTCGGCTAATTTTTCAGTGGTACTAAAGCTTTTTGGATATTTCGCGACAAGTTTATCCACTTCAGTTAACCCTTGTGAAACAGTTAACTGAATGAAAATTATATTTAGAAGAAAAATAAAAATACTTTTTGTAAAAGGCATATATTTTTAAAAACTGGATTGGATTATATCTCTTAATTGTTGATCCAATTCTGGATTTGAGATTCTGTTTTCTTTTAAATCAAAATTCGAGCCAAAAGCTGGTAATGAGAAAGTTGCCTTAATTTCGGCCCCATAACGCGGAAAAAGTGTTTCAGCAATTCCTAAAACTGATGAACCGCCTCTACCTCCAGGCGAAGTCGCTAAAAGTAACATGGGTTTGTGTTGAAAAACATCTTTCTCAATTCGCGAGCTCCAATCGAAAACATTCTTAAAAGCAACGGAATAATTTCCGTTGTTTTCCGCCATTGAAACCACCAAAATATCGGCTTCTTTTAATTTGTTTAAAAAAGATTGTGCAACTTCATGCTGACCGATTTCTTTTTCTAAATCAACGCTAAAAACGGGCATTGCAAAATCGTTTAGATCCAAAACTTCAACTTCAGCGTTTGCAAATAAACTCGCGGCATAAGTGGCTAAATGTTTGTTGATCGACTGTGTGCTGTTACTTCCTCCAAAGGCTATAATTTTCATATTTTTTCTTTTGCTTGTTCTTGTTTTTCGGGATTTATTTCGTAAATCTCCTTCTGAATCTCAACCGAGTATTCGTTAGGATAAATTTTACCTCCGTAAGATTTTGCGTATACTTTGGTAAATTCTGCTCCAAAATACAGAATAATTGCCGAATAATAAACCCACACCAAAATAATTATCACCGAGCCTGCAGCGCCATAAACAGATGCTACGGTCGAACTACCCAGATAAAAACCAATTGCAAATTTACCAATCATAAAAAGGACTGCCGTAACGCTGGATCCTATAATAGCATCTTTCCATTTAATTTTACCATCAGGCAAGGTTCTGAAAATAATGGTAAATAACAATGTAATACTCGCCAGAACAATAATTATATTGACCACATAAAATAGATAAACCGTGCTTTCGGGAAAGTACAATTTTAAGCGCGCACTCATTACATCTAATATTGTATTGATAAAAAGACTGACAATCATTAAAAACCCAACAGATGCAATCATAGAAAACGACATTAATCTGTTTTGAATAAATTTCTTGACGCCTTTATCCGGTTTTGCACGCAGACCCCAAATAAAATTTATAGAACTTTGTATTTCAGCAAAAACCCCCGATGCTCCAATCAGCAGCATTACAATACCAAAAACGGTTGCAAAAACATTGCTTCCCGATAACTCCACATTCTTTATAGCTTCCTGAATCTGAGTTGCAGCGCCATTTCCTACCAAACCATTTATCTGTCCGTACAACTGGCCTGTTACAGCATCTTCACCAAAAAAGAATCCGCAAATTGTAATAATAATAATCAATAAAGGCGGCAATGCAAAAATGGTATAATAGGACAATGCGGCACTAAGTTTAATGGCGTTATCTTCGTTAAATTCTAAGAAAGTGTTTTTTAATAGAAACCATGTTTTGGAAAGAATATTTTTGATTTTCATATGCTGATTTTTGAGATACACTCAAATTTAAGCAATATTCGAAAAGGTTAATTCTTGCTTTTTAGCGTAATTTTATATTTTTTCCATGTGAAATTATTCGTAATGACAAAAAATCCCTTTATCATAAACCGTCCACAAACTCGCTTTTTGATTGGCAGCTTTTAAAGCATTGTTTGCCCACGTATTGCAAGTATAAAAAAGACTATAACTTCCTTTTGCTTCATAAAAAGCATCTTTCTTTCCGTAACTGTGACCTTCGATCCATTGCGGACGAATTGGATCACTAAAACTATCCGAAATATAATTAACTAATTTCTGATAATTTTCCTGTGAAATCAAAATTCGTTTACAATCTTCACCTTCATGCAGCTGTTTAAAAAATGTAGTATGCATGGCAGAGGAACTAACTCCAAACGCGGCTTTTAAAGCTGTGCTTGCTTTCAGATCAGACCATTCGGGTGTGTCCAGATAAAATCCTTTATCGCCCCATCCAAAAGCAATATAATTCATTAAAGAATCTTTTGATTTGGTCTGACTAAACTGAATTTGATTTCGCCAGTCTTTGATTTCGTTATGAACAGGAACTACAATATCGGTATGAACCCCATTTGTGAGAATGTAAATTGGAACAGTTTTTTGTTGTTTTATAAAATCAGCATCTGAATTGACGGTAATTTTTGAAATAAGTAAAACTGATGTGACATATAAAGCAAGAAAACTGAAAATTCCGAAAAGTGTCCAGCCGAGAAATTTGAATGCTTTTTTTACCATTTTGATAGATTGGTTTTAGATTTAGTATTGGTTAATTTTCTGTAACCAATTTTTGAGCCAAAAATTATTCTGCATTAAAATACTATGCTATTTTTGAGATTCGCTTTCGCGGAAGCGTAAATTTAAGAGGATTTTTTCTCGCAGCTTTTTCAGACAAAGCAGATTATACACATTTTTTGTTGCCACGAACAATCCCAAGGCTTCGGAGATTGACACGTAAGAAAACCTACAAAGTTACTTGCCAATCTTTGCGGGCTTCGACTTCGCTCAGCCTGACATACAGTAATTTATATGAGCCTTGCAATTTATAATATTAAATCTTTGCAAAACCTTTGAGCAAATTCTTCGTGGATCTTTTTGCGGTAAAACAAAGAAACCGTTGAATTTCTCCAACGGTTTCTCTATATTCTATATTCTTTACTCTATATTCTTTCTTCTTTCTTCTTCCCTCTTTCTTCTTCTAATATCAAAAAAAAAAAATTAAACGTTAAAACGGAAATGCATTACATCACCATCTTTAACCACGTATTCTTTTCCTTCAACTTTAAACTTCCCTGCTTCTTTTGCTTTTGCCTCAGAACCGTACTGAACGTAATCTTCGTATGAAATAACTTCGGCACGAATGAAACCTTTTTCAAAATCAGTATGAATCACTCCCGCTGCCTGTGGCGCAGTTGCTCCAATATTGATGGTCCACGCACGAACTTCTTTTACTCCAGCCGTAAAATACGTTTGTTGTTTTAATAATTTGTAAGCAGCACGAATTAAAACAGAAGCTCCCGGCTCTGTTAATCCCATATCTTCCAGGAAAACCTGACGCTCTTCGTAGCTTTCTAACTCTGTAATATCGGCTTCCGCACCTACTGAAAGGATGATAACCTCAGCTTCTTCATCTTTTACCAATTCACGAACCTGATCTACATATTTGTTTCCGTTTACGGCAGAACTTTCATCCACATTACAAACATATAATACCGGCTTCGCAGTGATTAATTGGAAACCTTCCATTAAAACCTCTTCATCATTATTTTGTGGAATAATCGTTCTTGCCGATTTTGCCTGTAAAAGTGCTTCTCTAATTCTGTTTAACAAAGCTTCTTCTGTCTGCGCTTCTTTATTTCCTGTTTTTGCTGCACGTTTTACTTTTTCAAGACGTTTTTCGATCGTTTCAAGATCTTTTAACTGTAATTCGATATCGATAGTTTCTTTATCACGAATTGGATTTACGTTTCCGTCAACATGCACAATATTGTCATTATCAAAACAACGTAAAACGTGAATAATGGCGTTACACTCTCTAATGTTTCCTAAAAACTGGTTTCCAAGACCTTCCCCTTTACTTGCGCCTTTTACCAAACCTGCAATATCTACGATATCTACAGTGGCCATTTGCACACGTTCTGGTTTTACCAATTCTTCTAATTTGTTGATTCTTGGATCGGGAACGTTTACAACACCAATATTGGGTTCAATTGTACAAAACGGAAAGTTTGCACTCTGCGCTTTAGCATTAGATAAACAATTAAATAATGTTGATTTTCCAACATTTGGTAATCCTACAATTCCTGCTTTCATCTGTTGATTTGTATTTATTTTGTTTGAGCCTCAATATATAAGACCCGTTGACTGTTCGAATTTCTATTTCTGCCAAAATGATATTTTTTGGCTTTAAAATTTTGCAAATATAAGATTTAATACCTCTTGCAGGAAGTAAAAATGTTCAATAATATAATTATTAAGCTAATTGAATAAATTTTTAAACATTTTACTAATTTTTTGTTAAAAAACACTACATTTATAATACTAATCAACAAAAAAACAAACCAAAAAACCAAAACCCATGAAAAAGATTGCATTATTTTTATTGCTATTCAACTCGGCTTTCCTCTTTGCCCAAAAGGAAATCACGGGAGTCGTCACAGATAAATCCGGCGCGCCGCTGCCCGGAGTAAATATTTTAGAAAAAGGGACAGGCAATGGAGTGTCGACAGGATTTGAAGGAAGTTATTCCATTAAAGTAAAAGAAGGAGCTACTTTAATATTTAGTTATGTCGGATTTGGAACGGTTGAAAAAAGCACTTCCGGCAGTAAAATCGATGTTACTTTAGACGAAAGCGGAGGTCAGGTTTTAAGTGATGTAGTGGTTGTTGGTTCCAGAAATGCAAAAAGAACTGTTGTAAATTCTGCCGTTCCAATTGATGTTATAAATGTAAAAGAGGTAACAACACAAAGTGGGAAAATAGAAATTAATCAGCTTTTGCAATATGTTGCGCCTTCTTTTAATGCCAATAAACAATCTGGTTCTGACGGTGCCGATCACGTTGATCCGGCGTCATTAAGAGGTATGGGACCCGATCAGACTTTGGTTTTAATTAATGGAAAAAGAAGACACCAATCTTCGCTAATCAATTTATTTGGAACTCGCGGACGCGGAAACACCGGAACAGACTTAAATGCAATTCCGGCAGCTTCTATTAAAAGAATAGAAATTCTGAGAGACGGAGCTTCTGCGCAATATGGTTCAGATGCTATCTCGGGTGTTATAAATATTGTAACGAATGATAATGTCGATGAATTGACAGGTTCTGTTACTTATGGCGTATTTAACACCCATGCTAAAGGAGAATTTTTACCCGGAACTCCCAATACAAAAGGTTATCGACTGGATCTGAACGGGAACGGAAATTCATATGGAAAGGATCAGGATTTTGATGGAGGTTCGGTTAGAGTTGCGGCCAACTATGGAACAAAAATCGGCAGTAAAGGAGGTTTTGTAAATGTGACGGGAGAATTTTTAAACAAAAACAAAACGCTGCGACCTGCTTATGATTTTAGAAAAGGTTTTGGCGACGCTGAAATGACTGGTGTCAATTTATTTGCCAACCTGACGATTCCGATTGCAGATAAAACAGAATTTTATGCCTTTGGAGGAAGCAACTTCAGAGATACTGATGCTTACGCTTTTACCAGAAATGATGGTGAAAGAGTTGTAGAATCTGTTTATCCCGGCGGTTACACACCCCGAATTACTTCGAAAATAAATGATAATTCTGTCGCGGCGGGAATCAGAACCGAAACTTCCGGAGGGTGGAAACTGGATTTGAGTAATACTTTAGGTAAAAACAAATTTCAATACGATATTAAAGGAACAATAAATGCTTCGCTGGAGGAAAACTCTCCTTTGGAATTTGATGCGGGAGGACATAGCTTACTTCAAAACACAACTAATTTTGATATTTCAAAAAACTATGATTCTGTATTAAGTGGTTTAAACATCGCTTTTGGAAGTGAATTCAGAGTTGAGAAATTTGAGATTTTTGCAGGTGAAGAAGGTTCCTAAACCACTTACGATACAAACGGACAACCCATAACCGACCCTACAACGCAAAGCGCGCCAACAGTTCCCAATCCGGATTACGATCCTACAGATCCGGAATCTTCACCAACTATTCCGAGACCAGGAAGTTCTCAGGGTTTCCCTGGTTACAGTCCTGCAAATGAGGTAAACAAAGACAGAACCAATTTTTCTTTATATGCTGATGCCGAATTAGATGTTACAGAAGCTTTAATGTTTAACGCCGCAGTTCGTTTTGAAAATTACAGCGACTTCGGAAGCACTGTAAACGGAAAATTAGCTTCGAGACTTAAACTTTCTGATCATATAAATTTACGAGGTTCTGTGAGTACAGGTTTCCGCGCTCCGTCACTCGCGCAGATTTATTATAACCTGCGTTTTACGAATTTTAATTCAAGTGGCGCAACAGAAGTTTTACTGGCACCAAATGACAGTCCGGTAACAAGAGCCTTTGGAATTCAGAAATTAAACGAAGAAAAAGCACTAAATGCTTCGTTAGGTTTTACCGCATCATTTGGCGATTTTACTGCCACCATAGACGGTTATTATATTAAGGTAAAAGACCGTATCGTACTTACCGGATATTTTGATGCATCTGCACTGAACCTTGGCGTTTCTGAAGCACAATTTTTCGTTAATGGTGTAGATACAAGTACTCATGGACTGGATTTAGTACTTTCGTGGAAAAAGAAATTTGGAGAGTCCCAGCTTGGAGCTACTTTGGTTGGGAATATTAATGATATGAAAATTGACAATGTTCAAAACGGAACTCTGGATGAAGACACTTTCTTTGGAAAACGCGAAAGAGCTTTTTTACTGGCATCTGCTCCGGATAATAAATTTGGCCTTAACTTAAATTACAGCCGAAAGAAATTTGATGCCGGATTAGCTTTTACCCGTTTCAGTAAAGTAGTTTTGGTTGATTATGCCGATGAAGATGATGTTTACAATCCGCGATTAATTACAGATCTGACTGTGGGCTATCAATTGAGTAAAAATTTAAAAATCAGCGTCGGAAGCAATAACTTACTGAATGTTTACCCAACCAAACAAGATGAGCAAGGCAATACAGAAGCCGGGGGATATTGGGACGCTGTACAAATGGGTTTCAGCGGAGCTTATTATTACGCACGACTTGGATTTAATTTCTAAGACTTGTTGTTTTTCCATCTGAACAACTTCATCATATAAAAACAAAAAATCCTGAACTTCACAATTCAGGATTTTCCTTTTCTATTTATTAATTACAATTTAAACTCGAGAGAGGCGATGATGGCTTTTTCTTCATCTGTTGCTTTAAATCCTGAAATGTCCCAATAATTGGTCAGGATTTTATTTTTCTTATTGAAAAGGGATTTTTCTTTAAAAACATCACTTTCGCTATACGTGAAATTCTGTTTATTAAAACCTGTCGTAACAAAACTGTTACGCACCTGAATGTTTTTAGTTTTCTCTTTCTGAATAACACTATAACCCGTTTCTTCATTAGAACATAAGACATAATAATCTGTTCCGTCGCACCTGTAGTTTACTTTTACAAAAGATTTCGTTAGATTCTTTTCCCCTTCTTTTGTTTTTTCTTCCAGCTTATTCAGACTTGCGGGTGTTACCGAAATAGTGAATTCTAAGATAAGCTTTTTAACAGGATCATAAATAATCTGAAAATTATCAATCGCTTCTTTAGCTTTATCCAAAGGACTCACCGACATTACATAATATTCTTTGTTGGTAGAATGTCCTTTAATTGTATAATCGTATTCTTTCTTTGATTTGGAATCTAATAAAGGATCAAAATATTTAAAATTGGAATAATTCTCCATGATATTATTCAGATCATAACCTTTAAGATCGGCACTAACATCGCTTTCCAACAGTCCGTACGATCTGTTTTGCTCCACCAGCAAAGTAGTGGCATTATTATTTTTATCAAACTGAAAATTCACCAATCCGTCATTATAATAGGAATATTGATTGTCCAGCATAAAAAATTCTCTGACATATACTTTCTGGCGATGTGAAACGCTAATTTTTTTTATCGAATTAGAGACTAATTTCTGGAGTATTTTTTCGGGAGATTCTTTAGATAAAACTACTTCGTCGAGTTTATTATCTTTACTTTTTAAATAAATAACAAACTTCTGATCTCCGTTTAAAGATGTCCATCGTACCGTAATATCTTCGTAATTGGTTTCTGAAACCTGAATATTAGAACCGCCGCTTAACATAAAAGTTACAATACCCTGTTCGTTACTCAATAAAATTTGCTGGGTTTTTAAGATCACCACGGTGGCATTTTCTATTGGTTCCAAAGTCTCGATGTCTTTGACAATAATAGAATATTCCTGACTTTGGGCAAAACCACTCATATTAAATAATACGACAAATAAAAGTAGCAATTTCTTCATAGGCGTTATTAAATTTTCAACTAAAGTATTAAATTTTTATCAATAAATCATCATTGAAAAATAAAACATTAATAATCAAGGAACTAACTTTACTAAATAGAATAGTTTTAAGGCATAAAAAAATCCCGGATATATACCGGGATTATAGTAAAACTACTTAATTTTTTATTCGTTGTGTAAAAACGCCTGTCTTTCCAACAAGGTTTCTTCATCTTCCACATGATTATCATCCGGTACACAACAGTCTACAGGACAAACAGCCGCGCATTGAGGCTCATCATGAAAACCTTTACATTCTGTACATTTCCCCGGGACAATATAATAGATTTCATCAGAAATTGGAGTTTGAGCATCATCTGCGTCCACTTCAGTTCCGTCAGGTAAAACTATTTTGCCCGAAAGACTTGTACCATCTTTATATCTCCAATCATCTGCTCCTTCATATATTGCTGTATTCGGGCACTCCGGTTCGCAAGCCCCACAATTGATACATTCGTCAGTTATAATAATTGCCATCTTTTTTATTTTATGCTTTAAGCCTTAAGCTTTAAGCTATTTGCTAATATTATTTTTTTCTAAAGCTTATTGCATAAAGCGTATCGCTTACCGCTAAAAAAACTTATTTTTGTGCAAAATTACAATCAAAACAATTCATAAGCAAACATTATGACATTAGAAACAAAAAAAAGTGTTTTTGTTGAATTAGGAAAATTTTTAAGTCAGTTTTCTGAAGGAGCGTCTGTGCAAAAATCTGACGTTTTATATAATGATATCTTTTTTGATGATTTCGAAAAGCTAATTCATTTATCACAATCTCATAATGGATGGTACACGCCGGAACAGGTATATTTTTCACTGCAATCCTGGGCAGAAGCCTTAACAAAAGAAAACCTTGACAAATGGCTTTCTGCATATTCCTTAGGCGATCAGAATCTTACAAAAGAAAAGACGGTTGCTTTAATACTGGCGGGAAATATTCCGCTTGTGGGTTTTCACGATTTTTTATCAGTTTTAATTACCGGGAATAAGGCTTTAATCAAAACTTCCTCAAACGATCAGCATCTCTTGCCTTTTTTGGCAAAATATTTAATTGCTGTTGATGAAAATTTAAAAGATAAAATCACTTTCGTGGAAGGTAAACTGGAGAATTTTGACGCTGTTATTGCAACCGGAAGCAATAATACTTCCCGATATTTTGAATATTATTTTAAAGACAAACCTTCGATTATTCGAAAAAACAGAAATTCTGTTGCCATTTTAACCGGAAAAGAAACTACGGAAGAATTAGAAAATCTGGGCGAAGATATTTTCAGGTATTTTGGTTTGGGATGCCGCAATGTTTCCAAACTATTTGTTCCGCAAGGATATACTTTTGACACCTTTTTTCAGGCCATTTTTAAATATCAGGACGTTATACATTACGAAAAATATGCTAATAATTACGATTACAATAAAGCCGTTTTTTTAATGAGCAATTTCAAATTACTCGATAACGGATTTTTGACTTTAAAGGAAGACGCAAGCTACGCCTCGCCTATTTCGAGTGTTTTTTATGAATATTATGAAAACGCCGATGAACTTGAAAAGCGATTGCAAAATGACTCCGGGCAGATTCAGTGTATAGTAAGCAGCAAATTAATTTCGAACAATATTGCATTTGGCGAAACACAAAAACCCCAATTGTGGGATTACGCAGATAATGTCGATACTATAACGTTTTTGTTAACAACAAAGTAATAAATTGTTTAATTATTTCGAATATTTTAACGCTTTTTCGGCTCTTATTGCCGAAATTTGCGTCTTTAAAATTTTCGACTATTAACAACAACCATGAAAAAACACAACTACAGCGCAGGACCAAGTATTTTACCTCAGGAAGTTTTTGAGAAGGCATCACAAGCAATTTTAAATTTTAATGATTCAGGATTATCAATCCTTGAAATCTCGCACCGAAGCAAAGATTTCGTAGCAGTGATGGAGGAAGCTCGTTCGCTTGCATTAGAATTATTAGGACTTCAGGGAAAAGGTTATCAGGCTTTATTTTTACAAGGTGGTGCTAGTACAGCATTCTTAATGGCTCCATATAACTTAATGAAAGAAAACGGAAAAGCAGCTTACCTGGATTCTGGAACGTGGGCAACTGCGGCGATAAAAGAAGCTAAACTTTTCGGTGAAACAGTTATCGTAGGTTCTTCAAAAGAAGATAATTATACTAATATCCCAAAAGGTTACCAAATACCTGCGGATGCAGATTATTTTCACTGCACAAGTAACAATACAATCTTCGGAACTCAGATGAAAGATTTTCCGGCAACCAATATTCCGGTTGTCTGCGATATGAGTTCTGATATATTTTCCCGTGAATTAGATTTCTCAAAATTTGATTTAATCTATGCCGGAGCTCAAAAAAATATGGGACCTGCAGGAACAACTTTAGTAGTGGTTAAAGAAGAAATCTTAGGTAAAAACGGAAGAACAATTCCAAGCATGTTAGATTATGCTAAACATATCAAAGCAGAAAGTATGTACAATACTCCGCCTGTTTTTTCTGTTTACGTTTCTCTTTTAACTTTAAAATGGATTAAAGAAAAAGGCGGAATTGCTGCTGTTGAAAAATTAAACAACGCTAAAGCGGAATTACTTTACGCTGAAATCGACAGAAATCCATTATTTAAAGGTGCCGCAAATGTAGAAGACCGTTCTAACATGAACGTTACTTTCCTACTAAACAACGAAGAGCACACTGCAACATTTGATGCTTTATGGAAAGAAGCTAATATCTCAGGATTACCAGGACACCGTTCTGTTGGTGGTTACAGAGCTTCGATCTACAACGCTATGCCAATTGAAAGTGTACAGGTTTTGGTTGATGTGATGAAAGCACTTGAAAGTAAAGTTTAATCGTTTAATCGTAAAATCTTTGCTTTAAAATATCAAAAGAAAAATCTAATAGTTGGTTATCGATTAAACAAATAAACGATGAACCAAATAAACAAAATATCAAAAAATGAAAGTATTAGCAAATGACGGAATTTCTAAAAGTGGAATTCTGGCCTTAGAAAAAGGCGGATTTGAAGTTATCACTACAAAAGTAGCTCAGGAACAAGTAGCTAAGTATATTAATGAAAACAATGTAGACGTAATTTTAGTGCGTAGTGCCACTAAAGTTCGTAAAGATATTATCGACGCTTGTCCTGGAATCAAAATTATTGGCCGTGGCGGTGTTGGTATGGATAATATTGATGTGGATTATGCTAAAAGCAAAGGAATCCATGTAATTAACACTCCGGCTTCGTCTTCAGAATCTGTTGCTGAATTGGTTTTCGGACATTTATTTAACGGGGTACGTTTCTTGCACGATTCTAACAGAAATATGCCTCTTGAAGGAGACACAAACTTTGACGGTTTGAAAAAAGCATACGCAAACGGAACTGAATTAAGAGGAAAAACTTTAGGTATTGTTGGTATTGGTCGTATCGGACAAGCTACTGCAAAAATGGCTCTTGGTTTAGGAATGAAAGTTATTGCAGCAGATAGTTTTATTCCGGAAGTGGATATTAAAGTTGAATTTTTTGACGGACAATCCATTACAACAAAAGTGGTTTCTCAATCTTTAGAGTCATTATTTAAAGAAGCAGATTTCATCACACTTCACGTTCCAGCTCAGAATGGTTATATTATTGGAGAGAAAGAACTTGAAATTATGAAAGACGGCGTTGGAATTGTAAACTGCGCACGCGGAGGTGTTATTGATGAAGTAGCTTTAGTAGCAGCTTTAGACTCCGGAAAAGTGGCATTTGCAGGTCTGGACGTTTTCGAAAACGAACCAAAACCGGAAATGGCAATCTTAATGCATTCTAAAATTTCACTGACTCCACATATTGGAGCTGCAACCGGAGAGGCACAAGACAGAATTGGTACAGAACTGGCTTCTCAAATTATTACGTTGTTAAGCTAGGAGATTAAAAAATAACTTATCTTTATAGGGATTTATTACAATTTTGTAGTAAATCCCTTTCTTTTTATTAATTTTGGTGTATAATTTAAAACTCTATATATTATGTTTGAACAATTAACCCAATTAGTACAACAATACAGTGGCGATGCTGTAGTAAACAATGCTGCTGTTCCGGACGAACATAATCAAGCCGTGATCAGCGAAACAAGTTCTTCTATTTTCAGCAGTCTTAAAAAGTTGGTTTCTGAAGGCGGCGGAGAACAATTAGCCGGATTATTTGCCGGTAATGAAGCAATAGACAGTACAAACCCTGTAGTTCAGAAAATCCAGCAGCAGCTGAGCGGCAGTCTTGGAGAAAAATTCGGTTTAAGCAGTGCCGATTCTACGGGGGTGGCCTCTAATATGATTCCGCAGATCTTAAATTCATTAGTAAATAAAGCAAAAGATCCAAATGATAATAGTTTCCAAATTTCTGATATCATTTCGGCAATTTCCGGAAACAGCACACAGGCATCAGCACTAATGGACACAATTTCTAAATACGGAATGCAATTTGGTCTCGACCAAAATAATGATGGAAAAGTTGATGTTGAAGATGTACTGGTAGTGACCAAAAGTAAAGGTGGAATTGCCGGTTTTATTGGTAAGTTATTTGGAAAATCTTAATCTAAGGTTCTAAGATTTTTAGATACAAACCCGAAGCCTCAGAACTAAAGTTTTGAGACTTTGAAAAAATATTAAGCTGTTTGCTATGCAGGCGGCTTTTTATTTTAACAAAAATCTGGTCTGGGAATTTATGGATAGAGTCTCAGAAACTTAGCATCTTAAAAAATTTATTCGTAAATTTAAATTATGAAAAAATGCATTTCCATATTAATCATTATATGCACCATAATTGCCTGCTCTTCGGCTTCGCAAAATATTGCGGGTACGACAGATACAACGTCGGTCAAAAAAAGAAATGATACCGTTAGAATCGCAAATGACACTTTAGAATACGAAGTTATAATTATTGACAACGGATTTAGCTCCTGGCTTAATTCCCGCGCTCTTCCGAGAAATTATTACACTCTATCTTATCTGGAAAATAAAAATTACCAATATGTAGTAGAATGGAATATAAGAGCTTCTCAACCTAATCGCTACAATCCCAACCTCTATGAAATGACAATCGATTATCAGCCACAGATTCGTTATGGATATGAAGTAAATTACCTCATTTATAACTATATGATTTATTTTCAAAATACTTACAAACAAAAACTCGCGGGCTATGTACCACTAAGATAATGTTAGTATATTTGTAAAGGTTATAAATAAATAATGGAGAAACTTAAACAACGCTGGGGAATTACTTCCAATCTACAAGCCGTAATTATTTTTATTGTTTTTGCTATCACAGGATCTGCATCCGCATGGATTTCGAAACCTTTTTGCGACTGGGTCGGAATTCACAAAGAAGATCTCGGTGCAGTGTGGTTTACTTTAATCCGTTTATTAGTTATTCTTCCGGTTTATCAGGTTTTACTGGTTGCTATTGGAACCATTTTTGGACAATTTCGCTTCTTTTGGAATTTTGAAAAAAAAATGCTTAAAGGAATGGGACTTGGATTCTTATTTAAAGATTAATTTTCGCTTTTCGCTTTTTTTCGACTGAAAACCATTCTGGTTCAAATGCTTTTGTAAAATAAATATCCTCCTTATATTAAAATTTTTCAGTGCTGGAGGATTTATTCTTCAACTTTCCTTTTTTATGGCAAAGTTGATTAAATCCTTGTATTCATCTACTACAAACTTCACAAAAATTCAATATAAAAAAACGAGTCACCTTCATTTTATCCAAAATTAACACGAAATAACCAACCAGAACAGGATGGTGCAGGATACTTTTATTTGTAGTAATAACAATCTTTACTATAGTGATAATTACTTTTTAAACCTGATATTCAGTTATTTAAAAAATAGTTATGACTGATCTATACTTACTAACCAAACCACCTTTTGACATGCTGAAAAATTACTTAAAATTCTGTGGAATAGTGGCAGTAATCTGTCTTGTTGCGCCAATCCAGAAGATTTCTGCACAGAATCCGATTGTAAAAATTGACTTTGACCAGTCAGCGAGACCTAAAACTGAAGTGAATGATCCAGATTATACCGCCTGGGTAGTAGCCTCGGGAAACACAAGCACTTATACGGAAAAAGGCATAACATTTACTGTAAGCCGTGTAGGAAATAATGGAGATGCACTTGGAACGAACTGGTATAAAGCAGGAATTCAGGCTCCATATTATGCCCGATTAGTTTGTGACGGACTTACAGTAAAAGGAGCAACTGCTAATCTGGGTGCTCAAATTGAACTAAAAATAAGTGGACTAGCGACGGGAGAGCATACTGTTTTAGCTTTTTTTAATGCTGTAGACAGTCCTTCAGGAAATAATTTTAGTCCGATCGATATTTCAATCGATGGTAATTTAGTGGCAGACAATTTAATTCCATCTGTAAGAGCTACAAAAACAGCAGATGCCAAATCTGTTTATCTGAAATTTCAGGCTGTAACAGGAAATGATATTGTCCTCCTAATGTCTGCCGAAACTTCGGGAACAGAAAATATTAAAAACTTCATTTTAAACGGATTTGAGCTTAACACACCTAATATCTTTTATCAGGCAACAAATCCAAGTCCAAAACAAAATGACGAACATGTCGAATTAAGTTCTGGTGGAAAATTATTGCAATGGACGTCTGCTGCAAATGCAGTTTCGCACAACATTTATTTTGGGACAGATCAGGCCGCTGTTGACGATGCGACAACGTCTTCTCCGGAATTTAAAGGCAATCAGGCTTTAGCTAGTAACTCTTACCAGGCAAACGGACTTTATACAGGAGCTACTTATTATTGGCGTATCGATGAAGTTTGGGCTAACGGAATTGAAAAAGGAAATGTCTGGCGTTTTCGTCCTGCACAATTGGCTTTTCCCGAAGCAGAAGGATACGGACGTTTTGCGCGTGGCGGACGCGGCGGAAAAGTAGTAGCGGTAACCAATTTAAATGACAGCGGTCCGGGAAGTTTTCGTGAAGCTGTTACAAATGATATCGGACCCAGAACAATTGTTTTTAATACAGCAGGAATTATTCAGTTACAATCACGTCTGGTTTTAAGTCAGCCCTATGTAACCGTTGCCGGACAAACGGCTCCCGGAAAAGGAATTACCATTAGATCTGCTCCGTTTGGAGTAACAGGAAATGATGCCGTTGTTCAGAATCTTCGCGTTAGAATTGGTGCAGGACCAACTTATGACGGAATGGGATTGACGGGAGCCGATAATAGCATAATTGACCACTGTTCTATCAGCTGGACAATTGACGAATCTTTTAGTTCCCGATCCGGAAAAAATATTACACTTCAAAGAACTCTTATCTCCGAAGCTTTAAATGCAGCCAACCATCAAAATTATCCGACAGGTACAGAACATGGATATGCAGCCACGATCGGTGGTGATATCGGAAGTTTCCACCACAATCTTTTAGCGCATTGTTACGGTAGAAACTGGAGTCTCGGAGGCGGACTGGATGGAAGCGGTGCCTACACAGGAAGAATGGACATTACCAATAATGTGGTTTATAACTGGGGAAACAGATCTACAGATGGCGGAACCAAAGAGGTAAATTTTGTTAACAATTACTATAAACCCGGAGCAGGGACAAAAATATTTGTAGCATTTAATCAGCAGAATGAAGGAGTTGGAACCGGAATGCAGCAATGTTATTTCAACGGAAACGTAATGCCAGGTTATTTCGACGAAAGCAATCAGACAGCCGGGAGAAAAGCATCCGGTAATGCCGTTACTTACGAGAACTTTGTAAATACGCCATTCTTCCCTTCTTACGTAACAACGCAATCGGCAAAAAATGCTTATAAAATTGTACTTTCAGATGTAGGCTGCACCCAACCCGAATTTGACGATCACGATCAGCGCATTATAGCAGAAACATTAAACGGAACTTATTCTGCGGTCGGAAGCGTAACGGGAAAACCCGGTTTTCCGGATAATGAATCGGATGTTGGAGGATTCGAAAGTTATCCAACGGTGGTTAGAAATGCAGATTGGGACAGCGATCAGGACGGTTTACCAAATTGGTGGGAAACAATAACAGGCACAAATATAAACTCTGCTATTGGCGATTTCTCAGATTCTAATGCAGATACGAATAATGATGGTTATACCAATTTAGATGCTTATTTACAATGGATGTCTTTACCACACTATGAATCTCCTGACGGAAGTAAAATCGATATCAATATTCAAAAACTATCACGCGGATTCACAAATGGAGTTTCCTATGCAGTTTCGAATATTGTAAACGGAAGTGCAGTTTTAAATGCAGACATTGTAGCTTTTACACCTGCTACAAACGGATTATGTTCTTTTGAATTTACAGTTACGGATTCTGAAGGCGGAACAATGAAACGAAAAGTGAACATCATTAGCGGACAAAGTCTGACATTAGGAACAGATGAAGTAATCACAGAAAGCAAAAACAATTCTTTTAAAGTATGGCCAGTTCCAAGCAGTGGATCTTTCTCTGTTTTTATTGATAATGAAGAAACAGAAATCTCAGATCTTAAAATCTATGATATTTCCGGGAAAGAAATTTGGAAACAAAAAGTAAGAGGAAAAACACAGGAAAATATTCAGTTGCATTCAAAAGGAGTTTTTCTAATAAAAGTGGTTAATCCGCAGAGTAAGAAAATGCAATACACCAGAAAAATTATAATCCGATAAATTTGCCCCAACAAATTTTGAAGGCGGTTCAACTGAACCGCCTTTTTTATTTTTTCTGAAAGAAATAAGTATAAATCCACGTCAGGGTAAATGATGGAATAATATCCGTAAACGGAATTATTTCTTCTACAAAAGTCAAAACACTGGCAACCTTCCCCACTCTTCCTTTATACATTCGGGCCATAATGATCGCTGCAATAGGAGCCCAAACCACATCTGAAAATTCACCCAAAAAAGGAATCGTAAATGAAATCATACCGATTCCGTCCAACACTAATCCGATGATTAGTTTAGACATTCTGTTATCTTCTACAACTTCCAAATTTTGCATAACACATTTATTTTAAAGTAAATCAAAATTAAAAATTACTAAACTAAAGTCATTATTTCTTTTTCAAATATCGTTCCTTAATTTCCATATTTAGATTTTAGTCGCGAGGCTTCGGGATAGATTTAGATTTTAGATTTTAGATTTTAGATTTTAGATTTTAGATTTTAGTCCCGATCCCGAAGTTTCGGGACGGGATAGATTTTAGATTTTAGATTTTCAAAAGCAAAGCTTTTGAAAATCTAATTAAACCTTCTTCTAAACTTGGAGCTTACTACTAGATATTCTATTTTCTATTTTCTATTTTCTATTTTCTATTTTCTATTTTCTATTTTCTATTTTCTTTCCTCTTTGCTCTTTGCTCTTTCCTCTTTCCTCTTTCCTCTCTCCTTCCTCCCCTCTTTTTTAACAACTAACTTTTAACTTTTAACTTTTGACATTGATTATTATCTTCGTTACTTTGTAAAAACAGTTTCACTACATGATACAGGCAAAAAACATACATAAATTCTACGACAAACTTGAAGTTTTAAAAGGTGTCGATCTACATATCAAGAAAGGCGAAATTGTTTCGATTGTTGGGGCTTCGGGCGCCGGAAAAACAACCTTATTGCAGATTTTGGGCACTTTAGACAAACCCGATCACAATCCGGATTCTTCTTTGACCATAAATGGAAAAAATGTTCTCGAACTTCAAAATGTAACCTCTGATAATTCTAAACGAGAAAGAAATTTTAAAATTGTAACCTGGTTAGGATCTCTATATATCATTATGCTCGCGATCTTTTTGATCTTTTTCAGGAATAAAATAGAAGACGGTATGTTGGGATATGTAGAAACCGCGGCGATGTTTTTGCCTTTACTTTCCATGTTAATTTATTACAATCGTTATTTCAAAAAGAAAAGCAGACAAGACAAAATATTATCGGACTTCAGAAATTTAAACTTAGGATTTATATTTCAGTTTCATCAGCTTTTACCAGAGTTTACAGCACTGGAAAACGTCTGTATTCCGGCACATATAGCAGGCAAAAAACCTTCAGAAACAGAGGCAGAAGCAAAAAAACTGCTTTCGTTTTTAGGATTATCACACAGAATTAATCACAAACCCAACGAACTTTCAGGCGGAGAGCAACAACGTGTTGCCGTTGCACGGGCCCTAATTAATAAACCTGATGTTATTTTTGCCGATGAGCCATCCGGAAATCTGGATACAAATTCTGCAGAAAATCTTCATCAGCTGTTTTTTCAGCTTCGCGACGAATTCGGACAAACGTTTGTAATTGTAACCCACAACGAAGAATTGGCCAATATGGCAGACCGAAAATTAGTAATGGTAGACGGTTTAATTAGTAATTAGGAGCTATTCCCAGCTGTCCACTATATCTCTCTTTGCCTCGTGAAAAAACGTGGCAAAAAAAGGATGCCGTTCCCATCTGGGCAGGGCATCCGAATAAACAAGAAGATTTCATTTAAAATGAACCAAAAAGAACTTAAAGAATTTCTCGACGAAAAAGTCATTCAGTATAACAATCAGGATTTTATCGAAAGTGATCCTGTTCAGATTCCGCATCTTTTTACTCAAAAAGAAGATATCGAAATTGCCGGTTTTCTAAGCGCTTCTATCGCTTGGGGAAACCGTAAAATGATCATTAAAAATTCGCACAGAATGATGGAATTAATGGGCAACGCGCCCTACGATTTTGTCATGTCACATTCTGTGGAAGATTTAGCACGACTGGAAACTTTTGTTCACAGAACTTTCAACGGACATGATTTTGCAGGTTTTATAAAAGGATTAAAAAACATCTATCAAAATCATAAAGGACTGGAAGCTGTTTTTGCTAAAAACCAGGAAAAAGATAGTCTGCAAAAGAGCATTAGTGCATTTAAAAAGATATTCTTCGAAACCGATCATTTAGCACGAACCCAAAAACACATTTCCGATCCGTTGAATAACTCAGCAGCAAAAAGAATCAACATGTACCTGCGATGGATGGTGCGTGAGGATGCAAAAGGAGTCGATTTAGGAATATGGAAAAGTATTTCGCCATCCGCTTTATCTTGTCCTCTCGATGTTCATTCGGGAAATGTTGCCCGTAAACTTGATATCCTTTCGCGAAAGCAAAACGATGCAAAAGCACTTGCAGAATTAGACAAAAAACTGAGAGAAATGGATGCTTCCGATCCTGTAAAATACGATTTTGCTTTGTTTGGTTTGGGTGTTTTTGAAGGGTTTTAATAAGTAAAAAAAGTAACTCATTAAATAACACCTAACGAATTACTTTTCATCATTTTAGCCTTTATCTGGAAGCGATTTCCGCAATTTGATTCAGAATTTCTTGTCTCATCTTAGAATTTCTTTGATCTAGAAGTATAATCACGCCCCAATTTTTAGCTCTATTGTAACAAATAACAGACGATTGCCCCATAGAATCTCCTGATTTTAAATACAACGTACCATTTTCGTCAGTAATAATATTGGTACCCAATCCTAATTCTCTTTTTTCATCTTTGTAAAAGATTTTTTCAGTCAGTATTGCTGCTTTTCCTACTTTAGATTCTGTAATCAAAACTGCTTTTAAAAACTTCACCATATCAGAAGCATCCGATTTTATTAATCCCGCAGCGGCTGTAACATTCCATTTTAAGAATTCCTGATTTCCTCCATTCTGATTATGTCCGGTTGTTCTGTTCTTTACATTAAAATCTTTGGTTAATGTAGTGGTCATTTTTAGAGGCTTTATAATTTTTTCTGTAATAATTTTATCATAACTTTTACTATAAACCGTTTCTAATATTTGTCCAAGCAAAGTATATCCAATTGTAGAATAACGATATTTTCCGTAATCTTTTAATTCTGTACAATTGTTTATTAAACCATTAAGCGTATTTTGATTAACAGTACTTAAAGGCTGCTGAGGATCTGTTTCAACCAATCTGGCAAAATCCAAATCAGGCAAACCGGATTGATGAGATGCCAAATCGGAAATTTTTATTTTATTTTGAATATTCTGATGTAGCACATATGACTTTGGAAGATAACCATCAATGTAATCATCCAATTTTATTTTATTTTCTACAACTGCCTGTGCAATTAAATTGGTGGTTAAAATCTTGGTTATCGATGCAATCTCAAAAATTGAATTCTCATTAATTTGAGTTTTACTTCCTGCATTTAAAGTACCGTAGGAAGTATAATATTCCTCATTATTTTTAATGAAAGCAACACTAATTCCTAAACCAGGATTTTTTTGAAAATTACTTTTTACTATTGAATCTATTTTTTTAGTAATGTTTTGTCCAAAAGAAAAGTGGCTGGCTACTAATAATGCTATTAAAAATGTTACTGAATTTTTCATGGTATCGAATTTTAGGTTAAAAATTTATTTCGATACAAAGATGTGGAAGTCTTTAAGCCCTTGCGACCGAATAAAATTACTCGAACGCATTTGTTGTAAAAGACAAGTACGAATAATTAAAACAAGACGTACGGGTAATTACAAAACACTAAATTACAAAGCTTTACGGTAATGAGTTGGCGTATTTCCGGTATGTTTTTTAAATGCAGTATTAAAAGAAGATTTTGAATTAAAACCCACTTCGTAGAGAATTTCAAGAATAGTGACCTTACTTTTTGTAACGTCTTTTAAAATATCTAAAGCATATTCGATACGATACCCATTTATAAAATCATAAAAATGCTGTTCTAATTTATGATTAATTAAAAGTGACAGATCACGAACAGGAATTTTAATGCCATTGGAGACATCCTGAATAGTCAGTGATGGATTAAGAAATGGTTTTTCTTCTGTCATATAGTGCTTCAGTTTCAACAATTCTTCATTGTATATGATGTCATTTACTTCAATTTCCTCTTTACTTTTATCTTCTAAAACAATATCAGAAACCAATTTTAGTCTGGAATCGACATTTCTAAATAAATCCGGATTATTTAAGGCTTTAAATAAATACCAGCAAACAATAAGAAGCTGAAAGACAAGTCCGCCGATTTTTATCCATTCTGAGATATTTTGATATTCAGAAAATTTAAGAATATTTTTTAAAAGGGCAATAGAATACAATATACTAAGTACAATTGTAAATTGAAACAGCCAGTTATAAGAGTTGATACTGGTGCCGGAATTATTTTCTAGATATAGTTTTTTGGCTTTTTTTAAAAGCATAAAAACAGCAATAATATAAGCAAATAACTGAATGTGTATAAGAATATGATTGAACTGCACCTCAATCATATTTTGATGGTTCTTAATAAAACTAATTTTAGAAGCAGCATCTACGGCGTAAAAACGCGGCAGTAAGATGATATTTGAAATTAAAAATGGAAGAAGATGTAGTAAATATAGCGATTTAAGCTTAAAATCGGAATAACAAACAGATACCACATAAAGGTAAAAAACAGGAATTTGCAAGAAAGAAAATGTAATTCTAAACATTCCCAGATTGGATGGATTATTGTTTAGCAACTCAAATAACGGAACGCTGCTATCCAGGGCACATAATAACAAAAAAACAGCAAAAAGAGCATTACTTATCTTATGTTTGGTTTTTACTGTTACCAGAAAAAAAGCAAGAAACAAACAGATGAATAAGGAGATTACAGTAACTATAAGTAATAAATTAATCTTATCCATTCAGGTTATTTTACTTTTGGTTTTAGTAGATTTTCTATCACTTCAAAAATATTCAAAAAAAAATATAAAGTATCAATTGTAGCGTTTTATTTGGTAGCAAAATACTGTAAAACATCATTTTGTATTTAGGACAACAGCCAATTCAAAAAATTTCATCTTTGAGAATCAAACAGTTAAACAACTAAAAATTCCTATTAGGCTGATGTTTTATTAATCAAACCGTTATTTTAATGTACCTTTGCACAAAATTAAAAAGCAAATGAGCACTTTCGAAAAATTTAATCTTCCAAAATCGGTACAAAAAGCAATTGATGATTTAGGATTTGTAACGCCAACACCAATTCAGGAAAAATCTTTTTCTGTTATTACTTCCGGACGCGATATGATGGGAATTGCTCAAACCGGAACCGGTAAAACATTTGCTTATTTATTGCCTCTTTTAAAATTATATAAATTTACGAATACCAATACTCCTAAAATCGTAATTCTGGTTCCAACGCGCGAACTTGTGGTTCAGGTTGTAGAAGAAGTTGAAAAACTGACCAAATACATGTCGGTTAAGACCCTTGGAATTTACGGAGGTGTAAATATCAATACTCAGAAAAAAGCAGTTTACGAAGGTGTGGACATTTTGGTGGGAACACCGGGACGAACAATGGACTTAGCGCTAGACGCGGTAGTTCGCTTTGATGACACTCAGAAACTGGTAATCGATGAGTTTGACGAAATGCTAAATTTAGGTTTCCGTACGCAATTAACGGCGCTTTTGGCAATGATGAAAAACAAACGTCAGAACATTTTGTTCTCTGCAACAATGACAGACGAAGTCGATACTATTTTAAATGATTATTTTGATTTCCCGGAAGAAGTTACTTTGGCCGCTTCAGGAACTCCATTAGAAAAAATTACTCAGATTACCTATAATGCTCCAAACTTTAATACGAAAGTAAATCTCTTAAAACATTTACTGGAGACTGACGAAAGTATGGAACGCGTTCTGATTTTTGTGAATAACAAAAAGATTTCAGACATGCTTCATACCCGTATTGATGAAATTTTTGACGGCCAGTTTGGTGTTATTCACTCTAACAAATCTCAGAATTATCGTTTGAGTACGATGGCAGAATTTCAGGAAGGAAATCTCCGAGGCCTGATCACCACCGACGTTATGGCCAGAGGTTTGGATATTTCTAATATTACGCACGTTATCAATTTTGAACTTCCTGAATTACCGGAGCTTTACATGCACAGAATTGGTCGTACAGGTCGTGCCGATGCCACAGGAACTGCCATTAGTTTTGTAACGCCTCGTGAAGAAGAATACAAAATTGAAATTGAAGTTTTAATGAATCAGGAACTTAAAATCGCTGATTTTCCTGAAAATGTTGAAATCTCAGAAAAACTAATCGAACCTGAAAAAGACAGACAGCCAATTAAGTTCTTAATGAAAAAACCAAAACTGGATGGTGAAGGAGCTTTCCACGAAAAGGCAAAAAAGAACAAGAAAGTAAATCTTGGAGGTCCGTCTAAAACCAAAAAGAAAACACACGGTTCTGTTAACAGAAATATGTTGAAAACAAGAGATAAGAAAAGAAAAGATAAGGATAAATAGTTTTTTAAGTTGCTAAGGTTCTGAGGTACTGAGGCACTAAGATTTATTTCTTTTTTAATATAGAAGGCTAAAAGATCAATAATCTTTTAGCCTTTTTTTGATCTTAGCATCTTAGTAGCTTAGAACCTTAGCACCTCTTTTATATCTTAGTAAACACCAATCCCACAGGAGAGCAAAGTTGGATTCTTTTTCCGGTGTCTGTGATTTTTCCTGTTGTGATATCTCTTTTAAAAATAACGATATCATTTGTATATTGATGTCCTACTAAAAGGAAATTTCCTGTTGGATCGATGGCGAAATCTCTTGGCCCTTTTCCTAAAGTGCTTTGTTGCTCTACTAATTCTATATTTCCGTCTTTCAGGATTTTATAAACCGAAATTGCATTTGCATCTACACGATCAGAAACATATAAAAATTTTCCGTCAGGCGAAATTTTAATTGCTGCTGCACCCGTTCCTCCTTTAAAATCTTTTGCAAGAATACTGGTTTCGGCGATTTGTTTTAAATTTCCCGTTTTGTCGTAACTAAATGTCGTTAATGTTCCATCCAGTTCCTGAACGAGGTAAACAAATTTACCGTCTTTGCTAAATGTCAGATGTCTTGGTCCGCTTCCGGGTTTTACAGCAACACTTCCTTTTAAAGTCAGAATTTCATTTTTAGAAGCCGGATTGTATTTGTAAATAAAAACCTTATCCAAACCTAAATCATTAGACAAAACAAACTTTTTATCCGGAGAGAAAACCACCATATGCACATGCGCTTTTTCCTGACGAGCAGCATTTGGTCCTTTTCCTTCATGCTGAATTAACTGCTGTACTTCTGTAATACTTCCGTCGGCATTTTTCTTAAAAACCACGATACTTCCACCAGAATAATTGGCTACAAGTACGTTTTTATCATCATTAATTAAATGACAAGGATCGGCTCCCAAAGCATTATTTTTGTTTAAAAAATTTACCTTTCCGGATGCTGAATTGTATGAAAATGCACTTACTGTACTTTGTGTACCATTCTCGTTTACGGCATAAATAAACTTATTATCTGCAGAAACCGATAAGTAACTCGGACTTACCACATTTTCTGAGGAATTTTTTAATTTAAAATCGCCAGTTGCAGCATTAAATTCGTAAACATAGATTCCGTTACTTTGACAGGTATTGGTATAAGTTCCAACCAAAAGATTGAATTTACTTTGAGCTTTAAGAGTGGTTATTGATAAAGCTGAAAATAATATTAACGATATTTTTTTCATAGTTTGTTTTTTTGAATTAGCTAAAATAAGCAATAATATTGTTTTGAAATATCAAGATTGTTAGAAAGAAATTATAAAAATTCCATTTATCTGTTCTTATTTCATAACTATTAAGTTCAATCTGTCCGTACTTTTGTTTAGTTAGACAATTTACAATTAATAACACTCTTGCTTATAATCTCTATAGTTACGTCTATGGTTTAAATAATTTAATTCGTACTTTTGACAAGTAAATCGAAGCCAGAATGCATTTTAAACATCCCGAAATTCTCTACTTTCTGTTTTTATTGATTGTTCCAATTTTGGTTCATTTATTTCAATTAAGACGCTTTAAGACTTCTTATTTTACCAATGTCAGGTTTTTAAAGGAACTTGCAATTCAAACCCGTAAGAGTTCCAAAATTAAAAAACGTCTTTTATTAGCCACCCGTCTGTTGTTGCTTGCCTTTATCATTTTTGCCTTTGCCCAGCCATTCTTTGAAGCGGCAGACAGTAAAAATGCCTCAAACGAAATGTATATCGTTCTGGATAATTCGTTCAGCATGCAGGCCAAAGGAAAAAAAGGCGAATTATTAAAGCGTGCCGTTCAGGAATTACTGGAAAATACTCCCGAAACGGCTCAATTCTCACTGTTGACCAATACAGAAAACTTTTGGAACACCGATATTAAATCCTCTAAAAGTGCTTTGCAAAATTTAAAATACAGTGCCGCCCCTTTTGATCTTTCTGCCATCACTGCAAAAATTAAAGCTCATAAATCAGATCATCAAAAAGATATTATAATTATCACAGATGCCGTTGGTCTTAAGGAAAAAGATATTGCAACCATAGATTTTAAAGAGAAACCCTATTTTATAGTTCCGGAAGCAGAGCAAAAAAACAACATTTCGATCGACAGTGTTTATATTAACCAGACTTTGGAGAATTTTTATGAAATCGGGATTAATTTGTCGGCTTTTGGTGAGGATTTTAAAACTGTTTCTACCGCTTTGTACAATCAGAACAAATTAATTGCCAAGACGATTATCAATTTTGACAACAAGAAAAAGAAAATCAAATTTACAATTCCAAAAGAAGCTTTTCATGGTTATGTCGTTATTGAAGACAATGGATTAACATATGACAACAAATTGTTTTTCAGCATTTCTAAAAGTAAAAAAACAAATGTCATCAGTATTGGCGAACCGGAAAAAAGTAATTTCTTATCGAGAATTTATACTTCCGGAGAATTTAATTACCACAACTACCCTATTAGTTCTCTAGATTACAATAGTTTAGACAAGCAGAATACCATTATTTTAAACGAATTAACCGAAATTCCACAGGCTTTGCAAACTACCTTAAAATCGTTTGTTTCTAAAGGAGGAAATCTGGTGGTTATTCCGTCTGAGAAAAGTTCGATTTCCAGTTTAAATGCATTACTTGGAAATTTTGGAAAAGTTCAGTTTGGAAATTTTGAAAATAACAGCAAACTGATCACAAAGATTAATTTTGATCATCCTTTATTTTCAGGAGTTTTCGAAAACCGAATTACCAATTTTCAATATCCGAAGGTAAACGGTTCATTTGGTATTTCCAGTTCTTATCCTTCGGTGCTTTCATTTGAAGATCAAACTGCATTTGTAACTTCTGTTCAAAATCAGGTTTCAGGAATAACGGTTTTTACAGCTCCGATAAATGGTACGAATTCTAATTTTCAGCAGTCACCATTAATTGTTCCATTGTTTTACAAAATCGCTCAGAACAATCAGAAAACAGGCGTAAATGCCCTAACTATTGGAAACAATCATCCTTATTTTGTCGATGTCTTATTGACAAAAGATGCAATTTTGGAAGTAAAAGGAAATGAAGATTCTTTTATTCCAATTCAGCAAATCTTAAACAATAAAGTAAAACTAACGTTTAATGACTTTCCTGAAGCAGCCGGAAATTATGGGGTTTACGATAAGAAACAATGGATTGAAAACATCAGTTTCAATTATAAAAGAACTGAAAGCGATTTGAGTCAGGTAAATACCAATATAGTCTCTGATTTTAAAACTGCCGATACAATTTCGACCATATTCAATACGTTACAAACGGAGCGAACCGACAGCCAGATTTGGAAATGGTTTGTTATCTTTGCACTGTTATTTTTAGCATTGGAAATGGCCATTATAAAATTTGTAAAATGATGAGATTCAAATTCTGAATCAACATATTTTTACAAAAATCATTTTATTAAAAAAATATCTACATATATGAAAATAATCATCAAAAGCGCCAAAATTATCGACTCAAAAAGTCCGTTTCACAATCAGAGTGTTGATCTTTTAATTGCAGATGGTTTGATAGAAAAAATAGGCATTTCCCTGCCTAACGACGATGCAGAAATTGTTCGTCTTGAAAGTCTGTGTGTTTCTCCGGGATGGTTTGACAGCAGTGTTTCGCTGGGAGAACCAGGGTACGAAGATCGGGAAACTATTGCAAATGGATTAAACGTTGCAGCAAAAAGCGGTTTTACTGCCATTGGTTTACAGCCTAACTCCTTCCCTGTTATCGACAATCAGTCTCAGGTTAATTTTGTAAAAAGCAAAGCAAATGGTTTTGCTACAGAAATTTTTCCTATCGGAGCTTTGACAAAAGGCAGCGAAGGAAAAGATATGGCAGAACTTTTTGACATGCAAAAAGCCGGGGCGATTGCCTTTGGAGATTACAACAAAAGTATCGAGAATGCCAATCTTCTTAAAATTGCCCTGCAATACGTACAGGATTTTAACGGATTGGTAATTGCCTATTCACAAGATCCAAATATCAAAGGAAACGGTGTTGCAAACGAAGGAATTGTTTCAACAAGATTAGGTTTGAAAGGAATTCCGAATTTGGCAGAAGAACTTCAGATTTCCAGAAATCTGTTTTTATTGGAATATACAGGCGGAAAACTTCATATTCCGACCATTTCAACAGCCAAATCGGTTGAGTTAATCCGAGAAGCCAAAGCAAAAGGCTTAAATGTAACCTGCAGCGCTTCTGTACATCATCTGGTTTTAACCGATGAAAAATTAGACAGTTTTGATACCCGTTTTAAAGTTACTCCGCCATTACGAACAGAAGTTGACAGACAGGCTTTACTAAACGGAATTGCAGACCATACGATCGACATGATTACTTCTGACCATAACCCGATTGATATTGAATTCAAAAAAATGGAATTTGATACAGCAAAGAATGGAACAATCGGATTAGAAAGTGCTTTTGGAGCGTTGCTAACGGTTTTACCGGTAGAAACTATTGTAACAAAACTAACTGCAGGAAGAGACGTTTTTGGCCTGGAACACAATACAATTGAAGAAGGTGCAAAAGCCAATTTCACCTTATTTACAACAGATGGAAAATCGACTTTTACGAAGGAAGATATCCTTTCAAAATCTAAAAATTCTGCTTTTTTAGGAACTGAAATTCACGGTGCTGTTTACGGAATTTTCAATCAGAATCAACTTGTTACAAAATAATACAATGAAGAATACAATAGAAGAAGGAAAAGCAATTGCAATTACCAGTTATATTTTAATTATTGGGGTTTTAATTGCCATGTCAATGAATTCTGAAAATAAAAATAGCTTTGCTTCTTTTCATATCCGTCAGGCGTTAGGTTTATCTTTAACTTTTATTTCGCTGGGCGCTATCATCAGTAATTTTGACAGTTTTTTTATCACCTTCCCTATGTGGATATGCATTTCGATTCTTTGGACTTTTGGTATTTTTAATGCCATCCAGGGACAAATGAAACCAATTCCGCTGGTGGGAGAATTATTTCAAAAATGGTTCAAAAAAATTGGCTAATTTTTAATTTTCAACCTGAAAATTAAAAACTTCGTCAAAGTTGAGCAATTCCCAATTAATTTACAATTTACAATCAAAATGAATCTATCGTTAGAATATCAAATAAGAGAACCAAAAGTAATTTTAGATAAAAATCCGTTATTGCTATTATTGCACGGGTACGGGAGCAACGAAGCTGATTTGTTTTCATTCGCTTCGGAACTTCCGGATAATTACTACGTCATTTCTGCAAGAGCTCCCTACGATTTACAATACGGAAGTTACGCGTGGTATGCGATAAATTTTGATGCCGATCAGAATAAATTTTCCGATAACGAACAGGCAAAATCTTCCAGAGATGCAATTGCTTCTTTTATCAATGAAGTAGTAGCAAATTATCCGATTGATCCAAATAAAGTAACTTTAATCGGTTTCAGCCAGGGATCCATTTTAAGCTATGCAACCGCACTTTCCTATCCTGAAAAAATTCAGCGTGTTGTGGCGATGAGCGGTTATTTTAATGAAGAAATTATTAAAGAAGGTTTTGAAAATAATGATTTTACAAACCTAAAAATATTTGCTTCTCATGGAACTGTAGATCAGGTTATTCCAATTGAATGGGCCAGAAAAACCCCGGCCATTTTAGAAAAATTAAATATTCCGGTTGTATACAAAGAATATCCGGTTGGCCACGGCGTTGCGCCGCAAAATTTCTTTGATTTTAAGAATTGGCTAAATTCATAATAAAAACGACTCCGTTCTCACTATCGCATCTTAAGATTTAAACTATGAACTCGATAAAAATTGATAATCCGGCATTGATATTAATTGATATTCAAAAGGGATTTCTGGATACTGCCTATTGGGGCACAGAAAGAAATAATTTGAATGCAGAACAAAAAGCAGGAGAATTATTGGAAATCTGGAGAGCAAAAAATCTTCCTGTGTTTCATATTCAACATTGCTCTTCAAATCCTGATTCTATTTTAAATGAAAAGAATTCTGGAAATGAATTCCAGGATGTGGTAAAACCTTTAGAAGGCGAAATTATCATACAGAAAAATGTAAACAGCGCTTTTATCGGCACTAATTTGAAAGAGTTATTAGATAATGCTAAAATTACAAATCTGGTAATTGTTGGTCTAACAACAGATCATTGTGTTTCTACAACTACGAGAATGGCCGGAAACTTTGGCTATGAAACTTATTTGGTTTCTGATGCTACTGCAACCTTTAATAAAAAAGGAGTAAATGGCGAAGAGTTCTCTGCGGAAATAATTCATCAGACTGCTTTAGCAAGTTTAAATGGAGAGTTTGCCCAGGTTGTAACTTCAGAATTTATTAAAGAGATGGTTTAATTTCTTTTAATTGAAATACAAAAAATTAAATTTCCAGATTTAGCAGATCTGGAAGATAAATCTCAATAAAAAAACTGCTAAATCTGCGAGAGTTAAATTTTCACAAATACAAAGTGAGATGTAAATTGGTGTCACCATTTCACATCTCACTTTTACTTTTTAATTGGAATATAGAATTTAATTTCCAGTATATATAATCTTTTCGGCTTTCTTCAGAACATATCCTTTCCATGGACTTAACTGCCAATCGCCATTAACCCAGGAATCACCTTCGGATTTCCTTTCTAAAATAATTGATTCTTTCTGCGTATCTAAAAACAGTTCTGCTTTGTTTCCATCAAAAATCACATACGATACAGTGCTATATTTTTTGCCATCATCGAAATGTGATAATTTTGTTCCTTCAAAAATTCTGATACATTCCTTTTTTAGTTTCGACCAAGTGTAACCTGCCGAGGCTTTACAACCGTGAGAATCCTGGTCTGCCCCCACTGCCTTTCTTTCGTTAGTTATTTCCTTTGGAGTCTTATTCTCCTGAGAAACTTTTTTAGCACATGACATGGCACTTACAATAATCAAAAACAAAAACATCTTTTTCATAATCCTATAATTTAGAGGTCAAAAAAAATAGGATTAAAAAATCCTATTTTTGGTATAACCAGGTTTGATTTACTTCAAAAGTAATATTATCATCGTTATCAACAAAATATTTTAACAAGACTTCTCCCCATAATTCGCCATTACTGTAATCTGCGATGATCCATCGGTGATTCAGGATTTTTACTTTGTTAATAATAAATTTTGTCGGACCAATCTGATCCTGACCTGTATAAGGATTCCCTTTTGGATTTGCGTTGAAGTCTAATAATTTCTCGGTTACAACCGGAATTAATTTTTCGTACAAAATTACTTTTCCTCCAGAAGCGCTGTTATCGAAGTAATTCTGCGCATTTTCGTTATGTTCCAATGAAAAATAATCAGCTTCTGCTAATTGGTTTTTTACGAGATTTATACTGTCTCTTAATTTCTTTGTTGTTTTATCATATCTATTTTGCGCAAATTTTACTTCTCCGCTATAAAAAGCGTAGGTAAAAACATTCATTAAAATGGCAAGAATAAAAAGATAAAGCATTAAGGATTTTTTCATTTTGTGGTATAATTAAATTGTAATTTCTAAATTATCGTAGGCCAGAAAAACATTTTCCGGAAGTTGTTTCTGTACTTCTTCATGAAAACCTAAAACGTGACTGATATGCGTTAAATAAGCTTTTTCAGGTTTTACCAAATTGATAAAATCAAGTGCTTCCTGAAGGTTAAAGTGCGTATTATGAGGTTCAACACGCAAGGCATTTACAACCAAAATCTTCACACCTTTAAGTTTATCAATTTCAGATTGTTCAATTGTTTTTACATCTGTTAAATAGGCAAAATCATCAATTCGGTATCCAAAAACCTGTAAATCTCCATGCATAGCATTTATCGGAATGGCCGTTTTATCGCCGACAGCAAAAGGAGTATCATTTTCTACCTCAATAGTTTTAACGCTTGGTGCTCCCGGATATTTATTTACGGTTTCGAAAACATAATCAAAGCGACGTCTCAGATTGTCTAAAACCCTCGGATGTCCGTATACGGGAATTTCTCCCTGTTTAAAATTAAACGGGCGAATATCATCTAATCCTGCTGTATGGTCAGAATGTTCGTGCGTAAACAAAATCGCATCGAGTTTCCGGCATCCGCAGGAAAGCATTTGCTGCCTGAAATCGGGACCACAATCGATTACATAAGAATGCTCGTTCCATGTAATCCAGATGGATACACGGAGCCTTTTATCCTTAGCATCAGTGCTTTTACAGACGGGATGATCGATTCCGATAATCGGAATGCCCTGAGAAGTACCTGTACCTAAAAAATAAACCTTCAATTGAACTTAATTTTTTTACAAAAATAGGATTATTTCTCTTTCATTAGAACCCTAATTTACTAACTTTGTAACAAATCTATTTAAAATAAAATGGGTACAGAAATAAAACTCAAAGGTGACAAGGTCATCGAACAGATTCCTTCTATAAAAGACAAAGCATTACGCATTAATTTAAACGAGAATATTTACGGAACGTTTGCTGAAATTGGCGCTGGACAGGAGACTGTGAGGCATTTTTTCAGATCCGGAGGTTCATCGGGAACGATTGCAAAAGCGATGTCTGCCTATGATAAAGATTTTAGTGATGCCGTTTACGGTGTTGAAAGTGACGGAAGATATGTTACTGAAGAAAGATTAAAAAAAATGCTGACTCATGAAGGTCAGATCATCGAAGAGCGTTTAAGCAGAGAGAAACATCCCACAAAACTTTTTTTTAGCTACGCCAACACTGTTGCCACCATAGATTTTGCCAAACAATTTAAAGGTCACGGATGGGTTGGAATTCGATACCAAATTGAACCGGACGAAGCTTATAACGAAATTATCCTTCACATTCGTTTTAAAGAAACAGACGCCAGACTACAACAGGAAACACTCGGAATTTTAGGAGTTAACTTAATTTACGGTGCTTTTTACAAATACAACGACCCAAAACGATTACTACGCTACTTATACGATCACTTAGATAAAGACCAGTTAGAAATTGATACCATCAACTTTTCGGGACCTCGTTTTGCCGATGTCGACAATCGTCTGATGAGTTTACAGCTGGTTAAAAACGGTATGACAGATGCCGTAATGTTTAATCCGGAAGGAAAAAACATTCTGCCAGCCGCTATTTTATACAAAAAGAACCTTTTAGCATTAAGAGGAAGTTTTCGTCCGGTTACGAAAGTAAACATGGACATGTATGAGAAGTCGTTAAAAATGTTTCTTGAAGAAAATAAAGTTGAAAAAAGCAATACGCTTGTTATTTTTGAAATTACACTTTCTAACTTACGCTCGGATGGTGAAATTGATGAGCGTGACTTTATGGACAGAGCCGAATTACTTTGCTCATTAGGTCAGACAGTAATGATTTCAAATTTTCAGGAGTACTATAAAGTGGTGGAATATTTTGCCAATTATACAAAAGCCCGCATGGGACTTGCGATGGGGGTAAATAATCTTGTTGATATTTTTGATGAGAAATACTATCGTCATTTAAGCGGCGGAATCCTGGAAGCGTTCGGGAAATTATTCTATCGTGACATGAAAGTCTTCCTTTATCCGATGCTTGATGAAAATGGCATTTTAATGGATTCAAACAATTTAAAAGTACATCCTAGAATGAAAGAGCTGTATAAGTTCTTTAAATTTAATGGTAAAGTAGTCGACATTGAAGATTACGACCCTAATATTCTGGAAGTTTTCTCCAGAGAGATCTTAAAAATGATCAATCAGGGAAAACCGGGCTGGGAACCAATGCTTCCGCCGGGAATTCCGGAAATTATAAAAGAACATCATCTTTTTGGATATCATCCGCAGAAAGAATTAGAACAAAATACATAATTTTTTTGTTTCAGGATTTTCTTTGTTTCAGGTTTAAAGTTATTGAAATAGGAATTAGCGTAGACTGAAAATATATTTTTTCACGTCTAAGCGCGCTAAGTTTTTTTTAAATATAAATAGTATATCATAAAGTCCGCAAAGCTAAATCCATAAAGCTTTGCGGACTTTGTTATTCTCTGACTGTAAAACTTTGTAAAACAGTACTGACTTTGAGTAATTCGTAGTTTATGTTGAGGCAAAATTACCGTCAAATGACAAACCTGAAACTTGAAACAAATAAAAACCTGAAACAAATAAAAACCCTGAAACAAACAAAACCCTAAATAAAAATCTACTTCAAAATCTGCGAAGCGTGTTCTTTTGTTTTTACTTTTTCAATAACTTCCTCTATAATTCCTTTTTCGTCGATTACGAAAGTAGTTCTGTGAATTCCGTCGAACTCGCGGCCCATGAATTTCTTTGGTCCCCAAACTCCAAATGCATTGATAACCGATTTGTCTTCGTCTGCAAGTAAAGGAAATGGTAATTCGTATTTTTCTTTGAATTTTATTTGTGCTTTCTGAGTATCGGCACTAACTCCTAAAAGCTGATAATTATTTGCCTGAAAGCGATGAAAATTATCTCTTAAATCACACGCTTCGGCAGTACAACCGGGCGTACTCGCTTTTGGATAAAAGAAAACTACTAATTTTTTACCTGAGTAATCTGCCAGTTTATGTGTTTTCCCATCCTGATCTGTTCCTGAAAAATCGGGCGCTTTATCGCCTGCTTTTAATGTTGTCATATCGTATTTTAGATTTCTGATTTTAGATTCCTGAAAATCCTTCACAAAATATTTTTCCTGTTACGGATTTCAGAATTCTTTCAAATTTACTATTTCTTCTGCAAACGGCATAACCTGAGTTTTCTTTTTGCCCCAGATTGAAGGGAAAACCCCGGAATTATGGTAGTTTACATTTTTTGTATGAAAAGCGAGTCCCGACGCTTCGGGAGAAGCTCTTTTAAATACTTAAAAATGTTACTACTATAATGAGGAGTTGAAACGGAAAGCTGGATTAGGCACATCATTAAAATTATAGTATTTTTACAATCGATAAATTTACGGAAATGAATAAAGAAGCCCGCGTTCAATTTGTTATAGATACTTTAAAAGAACTTTATCCCACAATACCTGTTCCGCTTGATCATAAGGATCCTTACACGCTTTTAATTGCTGTTTTATTGTCTGCTCAATGTACTGATGTGCGTGTGAACCAGATTACTCCTTTATTGTTTGCAAGGGCAGATAATCCGTATGATATGGTTAAAATGTCTGTGGAAGAAATTAAGGAAATTATTCGTCCGTGTGGTTTGTCTCCGATGAAATCGAAGGGAATTCATGGCTTATCTGAAATTTTAATTGAAAAGTATAACGGAGAAGTTCCGCAGAGTTTTGAAGCTCTTGAATCTTTACCGGCTGTTGGACATAAAACGGCAAGTGTTGTAATGTCTCAGGCTTTTGGAGTTCCTGCTTTTCCTGTGGATACGCACATTCACAGATTAATGTACAGATGGAATTTATCTAATGGAAAAAATGTGGCACAGACAGAAAAAGATGCCAAGAGATTGTTTCCAAGAGAAACCTGGAACGATCTTCATCTGCAAATTATCTGGTACGGCCGTGAATATTCGCCTGCGCGAGGCTGGAGTTTAGAAAAGGATATTATCACAAAGACGATAGGGAAAAAATCTATTATCGAAGAAATGGAAAAATTGGCTTTGGGTAAGAAAAAATAAGGCGCAAATATCTTTGCGCCTTTCATTTATTTTTGTGGATAAAAACTATCTTCCTGCTTTCAGAGCATTATACTCGTTTGTCATGTCCAGTGATCTGTAAACGCCTAATAATGTTTTTGTTGCATCCTCATTTTTAGGTTCCAGAGTAAGTACTTTTTGAAGATACGGAATCGCACTTCTTGTCACATCGTCTTTTCTGGCGTTTAGTTTATCGTATTTCTGCATTTCGGCCGGTGAAGTTCCCAAAGTGGATATTTCATCGGCTAAATCCTTTTTCATCTGCAATTTCAAATAAGCGAGATTAATATAGGCATCCACATAATTAGGATTAAGTTCTAAAACATAATTATACGCCGTTTCTGCTTTTGCATATTCTTTTCTCTCCATATATGCGTAAGCCAGATTATTATTAACTTCGATTCTCTTAGAAGGCACTGATTCTGTTCTTGGTTTATCATAAAGTCCCTGCTGAATAGCGGATTCTCTTGCTTTAGGAGAAACAAAAGTATCTTCTTCTTTTGTTTTTTTATTTGAAGCGAAATACAAAACTCCTTTTCCTGAATAATTAATTTTTTTCAGAAGTTCATAATAAGTCACTGCCGAATTATAATCTTTGGCATTGATAGATGAAGAAGCTGCATTGTAAAGATTAAGCGTATCTTTTTTATCAAACAGATATACTTTATAGCTTTTCTCTGCGCTTTCTTTAAATCTTCCGGCTTTAAAATCGGCCATTGCACCGTTTACAAGGCTGCCTTTCATATCTTTTAAAGCCATATTTGCTTTTACGGTATATTTGTATTTTCCAGATTCGTTCTCGTACAAGAACACATCCTGATAAGCCTGAGAGGCCAATGTGAAGTTGTTAACTGCATCTATATCTTTTGTTGCCAGATCTTTGTAGACATTTCCTTTTAAATAATAATAATCTGATTTGTCCTCGTCTGCAGCATTAAGGATAAGATATTCTGCTTTTTTTAAAACGGCTAAAGATTCCTGGCTTTTTCCTTTATCATACAAAGACTGCGCTTCTTTAATTTGTTCTTTTTGGGCAAATGCACCCATACTAATCATAAATAAACATGATAGCATTCTAATGTTCTCTTTCATTTTTCGGTTAAGTTTGGTTGGATTAAATGATTTTTGGTTTTTCTGAATTACAGTATCAAAATACTTTTTTATTTCATTACTATTGGTGAGCAGGATATTTTCTGGTAAAAATATTGCCCATAATCAGATGAGCACCAAACTTAACAAATTAAAGCAGGGTAGATTTTCTTCATAAACAATTTGATTTTTGGTTAACTATTTAATTCTCTTTATAAAAGCAATTTTAATGAATAAAAAATTACTTTTTAACTAAAATAAAATTAAAAACTATATAAACATATAAAATCGAATCAAAATATTAAATTTTAACAAAAGATCCGAAAAGTGACCTAAAAAACTTATAAAAATTTTTAAGGTTCAAAAAAATTGAAAATTTGTGACTCGAAACGTAAGCGAAGAATAATTTTACAATAAAAAAACTCACTACTTGTATATTCATACAAAAAGTGAGCTTTCAACCAAAACGACCATTTGGTTTTATTTTTATAAACATCCGACCGTAGGAAGCGGGCTGTTTAGTTAGCTATAATCTCAAAGTTTTTATCCTCAATCTTAACAACTGTTAAGGCTCTCGAATAATTCAACAAGAAAGAAACAACTTCTTTTTTTGGATTAAGATTTTTGGAAGCTAATGCTTTTTTTGAGTAAATTTTCCCCATACTGTTCAAAATGATTTATTAGAGTATAACGGGCTTATTATCAAAATAGTATTAGTTGGTTAAAATAATTTGATGTTTATCAATTATTTTTCTCAGATTCATTAATGCATAACGCATTCTTCCTAATGCGGTATTAATGCTAACGCCTGTTATTTCTGAGATTTCTTTAAAACTCATATCCTGATACATACGCATAACAAGGACTTCTTTTTGATCGTCCGGAAGTTCCTCTATTAACTTTTTTAAGTCAAGTTCTACCTGATCAACAATCATTTTACCTTCGATTGTCAACGAATCATCTGACATGACAGAGAAAATAGAAAATTCTTCTGTTTCCCTGTACATTGGCATTTTTTTGGTTTTACGAAAATGATCTACAATAAGATTATGAGAAATACGCATTACCCAAGGTAAAAATTTACCTTCTTCGTTATAAGAATTACTTTTTAAAGTTTTAATTACTTTAATGAAAGTATCCTGAAAAATATCATTTGAAATATCTCTATCAGCAATCTTAGAGTATATAAAACCATATATCTTAGATTCGTGCCTTTTTATTAATGTCGCCAGGGCAGCTTCACTGCCGTCAACATATTTTTTTACTAATAGAGAGTCTGGAGTATGCAGATCAGCCATAATAACTACTTTTTTAGTTTCTGTTTTAAAATTTGGAGTAAATTTTTCTAAAAAGTAGTTTTCTTATATAGGCAATCTTTTTTTGTGAGTAATGTTAATATTGTGACCAAATTTAACAAAAATAAATTCTATAAACCAAATAAAATCATTAATAATTATTAGAAAAAGTTTTGTTAATGAATATTAAACGCAAATTTATTGATTGTGGACTTAATTAAATAATTGAAACAGGAATAAAACCCTTACAGGGCACATTTTAAACCAGCACATAATAGATATGAAATTAAGTTACGAATTTATATCTAATTAACCCGTTTTCAATTTCGAATTTTAAAAGCACCCGAAGCGAATTTTGAAGTTAAACAGCATTGAGAAATATATTTTACAATCAAAAAATATACTTTTAATTTGCTCGTTTTATGATAAAATAGTTAAAATTTGGAACTAAATCCTTAACAAAATCCAATTCAAAATTGTTTACTTTTGTAAAAATTGACTTTTTTATGCAAATTGATCTCTCTAAAATAGACCCAAAATCAAATATTATAATAAAAGGAGCACAAGTACATAATTTAAAAAATGTAGATGTGGTCATACCGAGAAACAAACTTGTAGTAATTACAGGTCTCTCTGGATCCGGAAAATCGAGTCTGGCTTTTGATACATTATATGCCGAAGGACAGAGACGTTATGTAGAAAGTTTATCTTCATACGCTCGTCAGTTTTTGGGACGTTTAGACAAGCCAAAAGTAGAATACATTAAAGGTATTGCGCCGGCGATTGCAATCGAGCAAAAGGTAAATACTACCAATGCGCGTTCGACGGTGGGAACTTCGACCGAAATTTACGATTACGTCAAACTTTTATTTGCCAGAATTGGTCGTACATATTCGCCGGTTTCCGGACAGGAAGTCAAAAAAAATACGGTTACCGATGTCATTTCCGACGTTAAAAATTTACCAATAGACAGTAAATGGCTGTTGCTCTCTCCTATTCATCTTGAAGAAGGAAGACAATTAGAAGACAAACTAAAAATACTTTTACAGCAGGGATTTGCCCGTATTCTGGTAAATAACGAAATGGTTCGTCTGGATGATTTTTCTGCTTCAGATTTACATCAGTTTGACAATAAAGACATTTTATTGATTATTGACCGTATTGTGGTAAAAGAGGAAGAGGAATTTTACAACCGACTTGCAGATGCGGTGCAGACTGCTTTTTTTGAAGGTAAAGGGATTTGCTATCTCCAGGAATTAAATGGAGAAAAAAGATTTTCATATTCTAATAAATTTGAACTGGACGGAATTACTTTCCTCGAACCAAATGTTCATTTATTTAGTTTTAATAATCCGTATGGCGCTTGTCCGGTTTGCGAAGGTTACGGAAATATAATTGGAATCGATGCAGATCTGGTTGTTCCCAATACTTCTTTATCTGTTTTTGAAAGTGCTGTTTACCCGTGGCGCGGCGAAAGCATGAGCTGGTACAAAGATGAATTGGTAAAACATGCGTACAAATTTGATTTTCCTATTCATAAACCTTACTTTCAACTTACTGAGGAACAAAAAGATATAATTTGGACCGGAAATAAATATTTTCAGGGACTTAATGATTTCTTTAGAGAATTAGAAGAAAAAAATTATAAGATTCAAAACCGCGTAATGTTGTCACGCTACCGCGGAAAAACAAAATGTCATGTCTGCAAAGGCAAGCGTTTACGAGAAGAAGCTTCTTATGTAAAAATCAACGGCAAAACAGTTTCCGATTTAGTTGATTTACCTATTAAACATTTGGTTACTTTCTTTAAAAACATAGAATTAAATGTTTACGAACAACAGATTGCAAAACGTCTGATGGTCGAAATCAATAATCGTTTATCGTTTCTTACCGAAGTGGGTCTGGATTACCTTACTTTAAACCGAAATTCTGCAACACTTTCGGGAGGAGAATCACAGCGAATTAATCTGGCAACATCTCTTGGAAGCAGTTTAGTCGGATCAATGTATATTCTGGATGAACCCAGTATTGGTCTGCATCCTAAAGATTCTGAAAGACTTATCAAAGTATTATTATCGTTGCGTGATCTGGGTAACACAGTAATTGTAGTAGAACACGATGAAGATATTATGAAAGCTGCCGATATGATTATCGACATTGGCCCGGAAGCCGGAACTTTTGGCGGAAATCTGGTAGCGCAGGGTACTTATGATGAGATTTTAAAATCAGATTCCTTAACGGCTCAGTATTTAAACGGTGATTTAGAAATTTCGGTTCCGAAGAAAAGACGAAAATTCAAAAACCATATTGATATTATCGGTGCACGCGAAAACAATTTAAAGAATATCAATGTAACATTTCCTCTGGATGTTTTAACTGTTGTAACAGGAGTTTCGGGCAGTGGGAAAAGTACGCTGATTAAGAAAATATTATTTCCTGCGATGCAGAAGAAGCTCGAAAGTGCTGCTGAAAAAGCAGGACAATTTAGCGAAATCTCGGGCTCTTTTTCTCAGATTAAACATATTGAGTATGTAGATCAGAATCCGATTGGAAGAAGTTCCAGATCGAATCCTGTAACGTATATTAAAGCATATGATGATATTCGGGATTTATATGCTAAAGAAAAATTATCAAAAATAAGAGGTTATCAGGCAAAACATTTTTCTTTTAATGTTGACGGAGGCCGTTGCGAAACCTGCAAAGGAGAAGGCTCTATTAATGTCGAAATGGTCTTTATGGCCGATGTTTCCCTTCCTTGCGAAACCTGCGGTGGAAAACGTTTTAAGAAAGAAATTTTAGAAGTTACATTTGACAATCAGAACATCAACGATATTCTGACTATGACAATTGATGATGCAATTGCTTTTTTTGAAAAAAACAAACAGTCTAAAATCACTCAGAAACTGCAGCCTTTACAGGATGTTGGTTTAGGATATGTACAGTTAGGACAATCCTCTTCTACTCTTTCCGGAGGAGAAGCACAACGTATAAAACTAGCTTCTTTTTTAGTAAAAGGGGCGACAAAAGACAAAGCTTTATTTGTATTTGATGAACCTACAACGGGTCTGCACTTTCATGATATTAAAAAATTGCTGGCTTCGTTTGATGCGTTAATCGAAAAAGGACATTCTATAATAGTAATTGAACATAATCTGGATTTAATAAAATGTGCCGACTGGATTTTGGACTTAGGTCCGGAAGGTGGAGAAAACGGAGGTCATTTATTAGCTTCAGGAACTCCTGAAGAGATTGTAAAAGTAAAAGAATCTGTCACTGGCGTTTATTTAAAAGACAAATTATAGTTGCTATTAAAAATTATAAAAGCCATAAATACAATTGATTAGTTTGTATTTATGGCTTTCTTTTTTTCGTCTACTTCTTTACGCTACCAGACATCGATCTTCAAATGGCAGACCATCTTCGTCAATAGCTACTAAAACCTTTTTTTGTTTTGACGCCTCAAAAGTAAGATACAGCCAGGCAAATGACCATAATCCGAGCGTTAAACAAAAAATCATGAAATTTAAACTGTGGTTAACCACTTTTCCTCCCTTAGATAGAACTGCAAAAAGCAATTCATCGTTTCTTTCTTCCAGCGTAAATCCATTATGAACTTTATTTGATATCATATTAGAAAATACCTGCATACTTTGTTCATGGCTGAGATGATCGTACTTCATAATTTAATCTACAATTTAATTCTGATTACACTTTTATTCGTAATTTCCTGCAAAATTAAGCAATTTTAAAATATAAAAAAATACCTACATTAAAGGGTTTTGTTAGAAAAAAATCTGTATTTTCCTGAAACGGATGCTAAACTTTCATGATAAAGTTAATTTTTATTAGATTAATTACAAAATATTTAAGTGTTAAAATTATTTTTTTAATCTCTAATTTTCAAATACTTAACCTACTTTTAAACTTTATCGCTTACTTCTCATTTATAATTTTATTGTCTGACTGGACTGTTGTTGCACTTCATCGCGAAAAGCATTGTAATGTGGTGACATAATTTCTATACCTTCCGCATTAAACGAATCCTGAATATTTTGATGAAGTGAAGCCTAACGTGTGGCTGACGTGTGGTTGCGAATAATTACTACTCTTATAGATAATTGCATTTCTAATTTTAGAGAGGTCTGTTAGCTACAATTAGAAATAAAATTAGTATCCTTCTACCAAAGAAAACAAAAAAGGTTTCTATTTAAATTACTTGCAATTTTGAAAGTAAAAACATTACATCTTAAATCCAATTTTTTTAAACATACTATCAATGACATTATTAATATCAATGGAAATTTTAAATTTATAATTCAGATATACATATAAAATAGTCACTAAAATAGATTTCAGTGCAATACTTATAAGCTGATAGAATGGAAATTCCCAAAAATAGAAAAGTAGAAATAAGATAAAAGTCAATACAATAGATTCGACTGTTTGCCTTGTAAAGGGATATAAGTGAAGCTTTTTAACCACAAACTGTAGTTTTGCCAGACTGTATAAAGTTATAGATAATAAAGTTGCAAATGCAGAACCGAATATTCCCCATTTAGGAATGAAAATCATATTTAAAACGAAAGTTAAAAACACCAGCATTAATCCTAAGTACAGCACCATTCGATAATATTTGGTATTAAAAATAATAGCATTATTATTTCCTAAAATCAAATCAAAATATTTAGAAATGCCAATCATAAATACCACCGGAATCCCGCCCCTGTATTCATCCGGAACTAATTCATACAACTGATTGATATTAACGAAAATACATAACATCACAAATCCTCCTACAAACTGAAGATTTATGGAGGTTTTCTTATATAACGTATTTAGTTCGTCATGCTTATTATCATGCATTAATTTTGCAGTGATCGGATATACAATCTGATGCATGGCACGACTTGGAACAGAAATAACCAAAGCGATGTAAGTCGCTACAGAATAGAAAGCGATGTTGTCTATAATCATATATTGATTTAAAATCATTTTATCTCCGTCTAAAAGCAAATTGGCAACGCTTCCCGATAAAATAATATAAAAAGTATAGACGAGGATGTCTTTGGAATTTACAGGTCTTGTAAATTGAAAATGAGGCTTCTGAATACTAAATGCATAAAACATAGTGACCAGAAAAGCTATAAAATATAAACCCGCAGTTGCGTATACAAATCCCTCTACCGTTAGCCAGTCAAAATAAACTGCGATCAGTAAAAACAGAGAAAACAATCTTAAACCGACTTCCTTTATAAAATTACCAAAAACCGAATGCATGTGTACACGAGCCCAGGCATAAAAAATTTCAAAATAAGCCATACTCAAACCTATAATTGGAATAAGCCAGATATAACTTTTGACAATAGTATTTTTTTTGGACAAAAAGAATAAAATATCATCGTAAAAGAAAAGCCCAATTAACAATAACGGAATTATTAAAAGCATTGGAAACAAAACTGTAAAGGACAAAAAGCGTGATTTTTCCTCGTCTGTTTTGTATTGGGAATAAAATTTTACCAGCGTATTCTGCATTCCAATCGCAAATAACGGCATAATGACATTTGCAGAGGATGTAATGTAATTAGTTAAGCCGTAAAAGGTTGAACCCAGAAAAATAGGATATAAATAAAGCGTATTTATAGCTCCAATTCCAAAGCCAATATAGGTTATTATAGTATTTTTAAAGGACTGGTTTAAGACAATACCCATTGTTGATTTTAGATTGTAGAGTTCAGATTTAGACTTTATATTATTATCCCTTAATCAGCTGTGCCAATTGTCTGGTTAGATTTTTTCTGGAATATTGTTGTAAACCAATTCCATGCGATTGCAATTTTCCTTCCAAAAACTGATTAAAAAAGTCCAAAATTACACTTTTTAACTTCGTTTTTTCAGAATAATCAAAAAATACTCCCGTATTGGTCTGCGTAACGATATCGGCAAAGTCTGAACCCTGCGGTCCGATGGCAATTATGGGACGATTGGAGACCATATACTCAAATAATTTCCCCGGAATTATACTTTTTGTATCTTCAGAATTAATCTCTATTAAAAGCAAAACCTGAGATTTTCGCTGATGGGCAACAGCTTCTTTGTGAGCAACGTAACCCAACAAATTCAGATAATCATTTAATTGATGTTCTTTTATCGCATCTAAAACTTCCTGGCTAACGGCACCAATTAATTTAATTTCTAAATGTTTTTTAAATTCTGGAACTTCGTTTAGCAGTTCAACTAAAGCTTCCCATAAGAAAGGCGGATTTCTGTCTGATAAAAAAGAACCAATATGCGCCAGGCTAAATTTAGCATCTAATACCTGTTTTTCTACCGTTTCGACATCGTAACCATTTGTGATTACGGTAATTGGCTTTTTCGTAATGGCCTCAAATTCTGTTTTCGTAGTTTTACTTGTTACAATTATTTCGTCAGCAGAGTTTAATACTTTATGTTCTAATTTTTTATGTTTTTTTTCTGCGTAAGCAGATAATCGCAATGCTTTATGATAACCAATTGTAGTCCATGGATCGCGAAAATCGGCAAACCATTTAACCTTTAATTTCTTCTGAAGTTCTAAGCCAATTAAATGCAGACTGTGCGGTGGTCCCGAAGTTACAATGGTATCGATATTATTTTCCTGAATGTATTTTTCTAAATAAGACACCGATGGTTTTACCCAAAAAACACGCGCATCGGGAATGAATAAATTTCCGCGAATCAACAAAAACATTTTATCTAAAAATGTCTGCTTTTTCTTTTGAGGAAAGATTCCGGAACTGATTTTTTTAGTTTTATTTTTTGAGAAAACAGAAGCTAATTGGTAAGGCTCCCAAATTTTATTTTTCAGAACAATTACTTTATCTGAAATTTCGCTTACCAATCCTTCATCAATAATTGGGTATGTTGGATTTTCCGGTACATAAACAATGGGCTGTACATCAAATTCAGGCAGATATTTTACAAATTTCAACCAACGCTGCACGCCAGGACCCCCGGCAGGCGGAAAATAATAGGTAATTATTAAAAGCTTTTTTTGTTCCATTTAAGATTTATAGTATTCCGCAGAGATTCGCAAAGTATCCGCTAAGTGTCGCAAAGCTTTTAATTATTTTTGTGTATCTCCGCTATCTCTTTGTGAATCTTTGCGATAGAATTTTTCAAAATAAATTCCACCCGCTAACAGCAGCAGCATTCCAATTGTACTTATCAAAGTGATAGTTCCCCCGGTTTTTATAACCTGAGGTTCAAATTTGAATTCAATTGTATGTTTTCCTGCAGGAATTTCCATAGCTCTTAAAACATAATCAACAGGAAAATGATCGGTTAATTTTCCGTCGATATAGGCATTCCAGCCATTCTTATAATACATTTCAGAGAATACGGCCAAACCTTCGCCCTTATTTTCAGATTTGTATTTAATATAATTTGGCTTATACGTCACAACTTTAATGGTTCCTGTTGTATCAAAAGGTTTCTTTAAACGTGCATTTTGAAATTTACTTTCGTATTCATGAACATTAAAGACCGCTACTTTTTTAGTATCTAAAGTATTCAACGCTTTCATCACGTCGTCTGGTTTGTTTACCAATTTTACAGATTCTACAAACCATGCATTTCCGTTCGCATCAGGATTTTGTGTCGGAATTTGATTTCCTTCTTTATCAACCTGAATTACATACTTAACATTTAACATATTAAGCACTTCCAAATTATTTTTAGCGATTTGATAATCGTATAATTGCTGCATTCTTCTTGGTCTTACAGCACTGTAACCACCAATTGTTTTATGGAAATAAGAAGATCTTCCCTGCAATTGTCCCTGAAGATCAAAAACACGGTAAATTGAAGTATCTTTTAAAATCTGAGAATCGGCCTGTGTTTCCTGAAAAGGCGCTGCAATCTGCACCGGACTTACAAAATCCTTTGCTGAAACATATTTCTTATCGACAAAAAACAAGTCAAAAATCATAACGATACCCACAATGATCAATGTTGTACTTTGCGAAAATCTCTTTTTAATAAACATCCAGAGAATCCCAAAAGTAAGTACGATTAAAAATCCCGTACGCAATAAATCTGCATAATACATTGTCATTCTGTCTTCTTTCAATGCGTCAACAAACTCCGGCCCATAACTTTCCATGAAATATTGATCGCTTACACCTGTAAAATGAAAAAAGCCTTTTGCAATTAGTAATATTGCCATTAATCCCAAACCAAAAACTCCAGTCTGAACCAACGCTTTCTGCTGTAATTTTGGCTCATCTTTCGCTTTAAAAAACGATTGTAATCCCATAACGGCAAGAACAGGAAAACATAATTCTAATATGACCTGAATCGAAGATACTGCCCTAAACTTATCATACATCGGAACATATTCTATGAAAAAGTCAGTCAACAACGAGAAGTTTTTCCCCCAGGAAAGCACCAAAGTAAAAAGTGCGCCGGCAAGGAAAACATATTTTATTTTTCTTTCATCTATAAACAAAGCTAAAACGGCCAAAAAGAAAACTACAGCACCAATATAGGCGGGCGCAGAAACAATTGGCTGGTCTCCCCAGTACGTTGGCATTCCTGAAACAAAATCTTCAGCCTGAGAAGCCGGAACTCCTTTTCCAAGCATAAATTCATACATATGACTGTCTGTTCCAACATTTTCATGGCTTGAACCACCAAATATTCTTGGAGCAATTAAATTTAAACTTTCTGCAATACCATAACTATATTCTGTAATATAATCTGTAGTCATTGCTGCAGTCGTCTCATTTTTAGATCCGTCAGGGTTAAAAGTCAATTCACTTTTATCTCTGATACTATATTTGGCATATTCACTGGTTGCCAGTAAATTTCCTGCATTAGATCCAATAGCAAAAATTCCTGCCACGACTAAAACTGCAGAAGAAATTAAAAGTCCCCTGAAATCTTTTTCTTTTATAAAATTGAAAGCAAAATAACCTGAAAGTATCAATAAGAAAATCAATAAATAATAGGTCATCTGGAAGTGGTTGGCGTTAATTTCTAACGCAACCGCAAACATGGTAAGTAATCCTCCCCAGACATATTTCTTCTGAAAAGTGAGTATAAATCCGGCAATAACCAACGGCATATAAGCGATAGCATGCGCTTTTGCATTATGACCAACTCCCAAAATAATAATTAAATAGGTAGAAAAACCAAATGCAATGGCTCCGATAAAAGCTTTTAGCGGATCGGTTTTTAGAACCAGTAACAAACCGTAAAAACCTAAGAAATATAGAAATAAGTAATCTGCAGGTCTTGGAAGAAAACGTAAAACATCATCTACTTTACCTACAAAATCATTTGGATAATTAGCCCCAAGCTGATAAGTCGGCATACCTCCAAAAGCAGAATTTGTCCAATAAGGTTCTGCATTTTCAACCGCTCTAAAATCATTTTGCTCTTTTGCCATTCCGGTATATTGGGCAATATCAGACTGGAAGATTTGTTTTCCTTGTAATACCGGATAAAAATAAATTAACGATACAAGAATAAAGCCCAGAACGACAAGGGCATGCGGATAGAACTTATTTACTATTTTCAATTTTGGCTGGTTTGGGTTAAAAAGAATCCTAAATTTTCAGGACACAAATCTAATCTATTTCTTCGTAATCCACATAATCACCAACTTTTTTGGTTTCGCGTGGTTTTTTTGCATTCGCAGTATCAATAATGATTTCATCTTTATTAGTACCGGAATTCTGAGAATTATTACGCTGATTATATTGACCGTATTGTTGTTGCCTTTGAAAATTTTCGCTGGCATTTTCAACCGCTTTTTTGACCAATATCGGCAAAAAGATTTTGGCTAAAAATTTAAAAATGTAATAAAAAGCTATAACCCACATGATGGTTTTTATAAAACCTGAAAATGATGCTTCTTGCATAACTGTAAATTTTTTTCCAAAATTAATAAATCCGTTCCTTAAAAATAAAATATCAATCTTAAATAAATAATAAAATATGTACATTTGAAATGCGTTTACACTTTTTTAATCTTAAAAAAAATTTATGTTCAAAATTAAAAGCTTACTTGCCCCGGTACTTTTTTTTATTCCACAACTCTTTTTTGCGCAATATACCGACGTCATTAATTCAAACCGACCAGGTGAAACCATGTCTGCTTACGCGGTTGGAAAATCGGTAATTCAGGCGGAGTTTGGTGTTTACGGCATCAAAGAAAAACACGAATTATTAAACTACGACGCCAGCGGCTTTGGTACAGATCTTACTTTGCGATATGGCGCTTTTCTGGAACAATTAGAATTTGTTGTTGACTTGCAATATCAAATGGAAAACGCTGAAACTCCTTATACTAATTACAAAAAAAATAATTTCAGACAAACAGTATTAGGTGCAAAATACCTTATTTACGATCCTTATAAAAATTATAAGGAAGAAGCAAACATCTACAGCTATAAAGCCAATCACAGTTTTAAATGGCGTGAATTAATTCCTGCCGTTTCAATTTTCGCCGGAGCGAATTTTGTGGGTGCGGATAATCCTTATTATTTTTCTCCTGATGGAGCGATCTCACCTAAAATTTCCCTTATTACTCAAAATTTATTTGGTGGCGGAAGATGGGTTTTTGTAACTAATATTATAGCCGATTATATTGGAACAGATTATCCGAGTTACGGCTATGTCTTAACTTTAACACGTGGATTTAATGATAAATGGTCTGGTTTTATAGAAAATCAGGGATACAAGAGTGACTTTTACAGCGACGCAATAGTTCGCGGAGGTGCTGCTTACCTTCTTTCTGCCAATATGCAGGTCGATGCTTCTATAAGTACCAATTTTAAAAACACACCGTCAGTTTTATACGGAGGTATCGGAGTATCATGGCGTTACGACGGATGGTATAAGGAAAAACTAATCGAAAATAAAGCTCAGGATAAAGCAAAAAAGAATTCTGATAATGAAGCAAACATTGACTATCAGGAAAAAGAAAGAAAACGTAAAGCGAAATATGAATAAATAACGTTGACTTTTCATCCGAATTAGATTCAAATAATTATGAACAAAGTAAAATATGCAATTCCATTTTTTCTGTTTTTTTATCTGTTCAATCTCAAAATTCGGGAGTAGAAAAATCTATTTATAATATTCAAACCGGCTTTTTAGGTTTTTGGATCAATAATGAATCCAGATTAGCCCATATGGGCTTTTTTTTATGCATTTTTTTTTAGTTATATTAAAGATAACTATCTTCGTTCTTAAATATATCATTTAGTTAAATCGCTAAATTAAACTAATAAAATCTTAAATGATTACAATTAAAGAAGCCAAAAGCAAGAAAGAATTAACAGAATACATCAAATTTCCTTTTTCAATATATAAGGACAGTCCGTATTGGGTTCCGCCCATTATTTCAGATGAACTGGAATCTTTTGACAAGACAAAAAACCCTGCATTTGATAATGCTGAGGCTTACTTTTATCTGGCTTACAGAGACAATAAAATCGTTGGACGTATAACTGCTATTATAAATTGGTCTGAAGTTAACAACCAGCATAAGAGAAAGGTACGCTTTGGATGGTTTGATGTAATTGATGATATTGAAGTTACAAAGGCTTTGCTTGAAAAGGTTTTTGAACTGGGAAGAAAACATAACTTAGAACATGCAGAAGGTCCGATGGGATTCTCTAATTTGGATAAGGTTGGTGTTTTAACCGAAGGTTACGATCAGGTGGGTACCATGATTACCTGGTACAATCATCCTTATTATGTAACCCATCTGGAACAATTAGGCTTTCAGGTAGAGAAACAATATATCGAAAGTATATTTCCTTTTTCTAACGTAAAACCGGAATTTTTTCAGAAAGCCCAGGCCCTAATAAAAAAACGTTACGAATTGAAATCTTTGACTTTCACAAAAACAAAAGACATTATGCCTCATGTAGATAAAATGTTTGATTTGTTTAATGAATCCTATGAAAAGCTGGCTTCGTTTGTAGCGATTTCAGATGTTCAGAAAGAGTATTTTAAAAAGAAATATATAAGTTTTATCAATCCCGAATATATCAAATTCGTTGTTGACAAAGACGATAATCTGGTAGCTTTTAGCATTGTAATGCCGAGTTTTACTGAGGCATTGCAAAAAATAAAAGGTAAGTTGTTTCCATTTGGTTTTCTTCAGTTATTAAAAGCCAGAAAACATAGTAAAGATGTCGTTTTTTATCTTATCGGAGTTCATCCTGACTATCAAAATAAGGGCGTAACAGCAATTATTTTTGATGAATATTACAAAACATTTTCTGCTAAGGGAATTAGAAATTGCATCAGAACTCCTGAATTACTGGAAAACAATGCAATCCATTTATTATGGAAGAATTTTGATCCGAAAATTCACTGCCAGAGAAAAACTTATTTGAAAAATCTGTAAGCTGAACTTTGTAAAGACATAAAAAAAATCCATTCGCCCCCAAACGAATGGATTTTTTATTATGAGTGCATTTTATTAATCTACTTTACAATCAATTTTAGTTAAAGTATTTTTTTGATCAAATTTTAATTTTTTTCTATCTTTAAAAACGACTTTATCATTTGCCTGTACAACATCTCCGTATCCTTCAATCAATAAGCCTTCTCTTTGCAGAAATACCACTTGTCTCATAGACGAAGTTCCTTCAGACATAAAAACATATTCGGCAATAAGCGTATCTCCGACCATATTACCATTGATTATTCCATCGTTTTTATCTTTTCCTCTTATGTTGTAACTTAATTTTCCGTTTACTTCCTGATGAGAATTTACATTAAAACTTAATTCAATCGTAGTATCATCTGTAGACAAGCTATAACACTGATTTCCGGAAGGTTCTACAATCTCAGCTTCTTTTGGTGAACTTGGTGTAATCTGCACTGGTTCTGTCGTAGTCACTTCTTTTTTGCATGAAGTAAGAAGAGCCAGTCCAACTGCTGTTAGCGTTAGTACTTTTTTCATATTCTTTATTTTTATTTTGTGATTATGAAATAAAGTTAACTTAAAATAAAAAAAAATCCATTCGTCAAGCGAATGGATTTTTATATAATTCCCATTTCAATGGAATGCTGTTTTATAATTATGCGTCCAAATCAACTTTAGTTCTGCTCGCAATTTCTTTATAAGTACCGTTTTCCAATTTTTCACGAATTGCTTCAAATGCGACTAACGTTTCATCAATATCTTCCATTGTATGTGACGTAGTCGGAATCATTCTCAACAAAATAATTCCTTTTGGAATTACCGGATAAATTACAATCGACAAGAAAATACCATAGTTTTCTCTTAAATCGTTTACCATAACCATCGCTTCCGGAACACTTCCTTTTAAATAAACTGGTGTTACGCAGGTATTTGTATCTCCAATATCAAAATTTCTGGCACGAAGTCCGTTTTGTAAAGCATTTACATTCTCCCACAATTTGTCTTTTAATTCCGGGTGATTACGAAGCAATTCTAAACGTTTTAAAGATCCGATTGTCTGGATCATTGGTAACGCTTTTGCAAACATTTGCGAACGTAAATTGTATTTTAAATAATCGATAATATCTTTATCTGCAGCAATAAACGCTCCGATATTAGCCATAGATTTTGCAAAGGTAGAGAAGTAAACATCAATATCTGCCTGTACTCCCTGCTCCTCACCTGCTCCGGCTCCTGTTTTACCAAGTGTACCAAAACCGTGTGCATCGTCTACTAATAATCTAAAATTGTATTTTTGTTTAAGAGCAACAATTTCTTTCAACTTCCCTTGTTGTCCGCGCATTCCAAAAACACCTTCCGTAATAAATAAGATTCCGCCTCCAGTTTCAGTTGCCATTTTTGTAGCACGCTGCAGGTTTTTCTCCATACTTTCAAGATCATTGTGTTTATAGGTAAAACGTTTACCCATATGCAGACGAACTCCGTCAATAATACATGCGTGAGCATCTACATCGTAAACAATAATATCATTTTTAGTAACCAGAGCATCAATCGTAGAAACCATTCCCTGGTAACCAAAATTCAGTAAATAAGCAGATTCTTTCATTACAAAAGCAGCCAATTCATTTTCTAATTGTTCGTGGTATTTAGTATGACCGGACATCATACGTGCTCCCATTGGGTAAGCTGCACCGTACTCAGCTGCAGCGTCAATATCTGCCTGACGCACCTCAGGGTGATTCGCCAAACCTAAATAGTCATTTATACTCCAGTTCAAAATATTTTTTCCACCAAACTGCATTCTCGGACCAAGTTCTCCTTCTAATTTAGGAAACACGAAATAACCTTCCGCTTGTGAAGCCCATTTCCCTAATGGTCCTTTATTGTTTTGAATTCTTTCAAATAAATCTTTTACCATAATATAGTGTAGTAATTTTTTTAACTTAAATCAGCGAGCAAAAATAATCATTATTATTCTAAATTCAGAGTGTCATTTATTTTTATTTAAAAATAATTAGACTAAAAATTTAACACTATTAATCTTTAATTTATTTTATTGGAATATTTACATAAGGCTTGCAGTTACTGGAAACATGATTTTTATCATAATAAAAGATAAAATCATCTTTTATATTTGATCCAGATTTAAACACAAACAAAACCAAGTAATTATGACAAAGAATTATAAAATCTGGACAAGGATGAACATTCTTGCATGTTCATTTTTTATGCTGCTTTTATTAGGAAGCTGCAAAAAACAGGAAGCTGCAAATTATGCAGATGTTATGACTGAAGGTGAAATGGAGGCAGAACTTACTGCCCCGCCAATGGTTCCTAAACCAGTAGGAAACAGAACCGCCATGAAACTGAAGCTAAACATGGAAATTAAAGAGCAGGAAGGCACAATGACCGATGGTGTAAAATATACATACTGGACATTTGGCGGTTCTGTTCCGGGAAGCTTTATCAGGACACGTGTTGGCGATGAAGTAGAATTTCATTTAAAAAATCATCCGGATAATAAACTGCCGCATAATATTGATTTACATGCGGTAACCGGTCCCGGCGGAGGAGCAACCTCTTCTCTTGTAGCGCCAGGGCACGAAAAAGTTTTCAGTTTTAAAGTCATCAATCCGGGGTTATATGTATACCATTGTGCAACTGCTCCGGTAGGAATGCACATTGCCAATGGTATGTACGGACTGATTTTGGTTGAACCTGAGGGCGGACTTCCTCCTGTTGACAAGGAATATTATGTTATGCAGGGTGATTTTTACACTCAGGGTGAATATGGAGCAAAAGGCCTGCAGCCATTCGACATGAATAAGGCAGTTAAAGAAACTCCTGATTATGTAGTATTTAACGGAAAAGTGGGATCACTGACCAATGGTGGTGAACTGACAGCTAAGGTTGGTGAAACAGTACGTTTATTTGTTGGAAATGGCGGACCAAATTTGGTTTCTTCTTTCCACGTTATTGGTGAAATATTTGACAGCGTCCACATTGAAGGCGGAAGTACAATTAATAAAAATGTCCAAACCACCTTAGTACCTGCCGGCGGTGCAGCAATTGTTGATTTTAAAGTGGAAACTCCGGGAACTTTTATTTTGGTTGACCACTCGATTTTCAGAGCATTTAATAAAGGTGCATTAGGAATGCTGAAAGTGGAAGGAAAAGAAAACAAAAACATTTATTCAGGAACTATTCAGGAAGGTATTTATTTACCAGAGGGCGGTACTATACAGAAAATGCCGGGAACCTCAACTGCAAAAACAGAAGTCCCAAAACGCACTGTTGCAGAGAAAGTTAAAATAGGCAAGGATATTTTTGGAACTACTTGCTTTGCCTGTCATCAATCTGAAGGACAAGGAATCCCGGGTACCTTCCCTCCTTTGGCAAAATCAGATTATTTAAATGTAGATTCTAAACGTGCCATTAAAACTATTCTGCACGGATTAACCGGTGAAGTGACAGTAAATGGTAAAAAATACAACAACGTTATGCCGGCGCAAAATCTTTCTGATGATGAAATCGCAAATGTACTTACCTATATTTATAGTAATTGGGGAAATAATAAAACAGAAATTACTCCCGAAATGGTAAAAGCGCTAAGATAACAGCAAATCATCTGCATGAAAAAATATATTTTCATATTAACTCTCTTTTTCTCTGCGTCTAGTGTCGTGAAAGCGCAGGAAACGGGAATGGCTTTCATTAAAGAGGGATCTTTTGTCCCTCTTTATGGGGCTGTTTCTAAAAATCCGGTCGCAGTAAAATCATTTTACATAGACATTTATCCGGTGACAAACCGTGATTTTCTGGCATTTATCAGAAAAAATCCTTTGTATCAAAAGTCACGGATAAAAGGAATATTTGCAGATAAAAGTTATCTGGCTTATTGGCCGGCTGATTTTGATTTTGGAAATGCAAATCCAAAATCTCCAGTTACAAATGTCTCGTGGTTTGCGGCAAAAAAATACTGCGAATGTGAAGGAAAACGTTTGGCAACCATGGATGAATGGGAATATGTAGCGATGGCCGATACCAAAAAAAGCGATGCAAGGACCAAAAAAGAATTCAATGAGTATATTTTATCCTGGTACGAAAAGTCTAAAACTTATGAAAATGAAACCGGTAAAACTTTCAGGAATTATTGGGGCGTTTACGACATGCACGGATTGGTTTGGGAATGGACTTCTGATTTTAATTCGATTTTTCTGTCAGGAGAATCCAGAAAAGACAAGAGTACAGATAAAAATCTATTTTGCGGAAGCGGCTCTGTTAACGCCACCGATTTAATGGACTATGCAGCTTTTATGCGTTACGCTTTTCGCGGAAGCCTGAAAGCGCAATACTCAACTAGAAATCTGGGTTTTAGATGCGCCTCTTCTGTAAAACCAAAATCTAATTTAAATTAGTCTGAAATGAAAAAAACAATACTTGCTTTAACTCTTCTGATAACGCTTTACAGCTGTAAACAGTCAGATAAAAAGGAAACACCACCAGCAACACCAAAGGAAATCACAGACTTATCTGTTTATAATCTGCCTGCTAAATGGACCAATCAGGACGGGAAAGATATCGAATTAAAAAGTCTGAGAGGAAACGTTTTGGTTATGGTTATGATTTACACCAGCTGCAAATCTGCCTGTCCGAGACTGGTTGCCGATATGAGGGATATCGAATCGAAACTGAGCCAAAATACAAAGCAGAATGTAAAACTAATTTTGGTAAGTATTGATCCAAAAACAGATACTCCGAAAAGACTAAAATCTTTTGCTATTGAAAATAAAATGAATCAGGACCCCTGGATTTTTCTCCGTTCATCTGAAGAAAATACCCGCGAATTTGCAGCAGTTCTGGCTGTAAATTACAAAAAAATATCGCCGGTAGATTTTTCTCATTCGAATATTATAAGTGTGTTTAATCCGGAAGGAGAATTAATTTTTCAGCAGGAAGGTTTAGGCGTAAATAACCAGAAAACTATCGAAGCTATAAATAACGAAGCAGCAAAAATATAAAGAGTAAATAGGTTGATTAGTAAGAGACAAGAGTAGATTCAATATTGAATTGGCTCTTGTTTTTTATTTATTATGGATGCCATAATTAGAACCAATCCTAAAACTAAAAAGATACTACAAATAAAAATGCTCTGATAATATCCGGAAATCATTTTTTCTCCACTATACAAAAGCAAACCTTGTATAAACAATAAAAATTCTGTAGCAATATATCCGAAAATAAAGCAAAATATTCCAATTTTTAGTTGTCGGGAATGAGCCGGAAGTATTTTATTCTGAAGTAAAAAGCCAAATAAAAATCCGGTTATAATACCTAAAGTCGTTAAGTGTATAAAGCCGATTACAAGATTTCTGATTTGATGTGAAACCTCAGCAAGATTTGGGAAAATCGTTAATACTTGAATTCCGATTTTTAAAAACAACGAGCATAAAGCGAGAGCATACACCATTTTTGTTGTTCGATCCAGAGTACTTTTGAAATGGTTAATTTGAAGCTGAAGCATTTTATAAAAATAAATAAAAGCCGTTAATTGAATTACGACACCTAACGAATTTATCCAGTTAAGAATACTATTTTCAATAAACCATCGTACCGGAAACGCCATAGTTAGCAATACGGAAACGATTATTAATAAATAGAACATCTTAAATTTTACCTCATCAATTTTATTCTGAAACTGCTTTAAAAACAGAGCCAAAACGGCCAATATAAACCATCCGTTAAACTGAAAATGAAGAAAGAACTGAATGGCGATCTGGTAAAAAGCACTTTGTTTTCCTAACATACTTACTGCAGGCCCAAGGCACCAGACTCCGAAAGTTGATAAAATCATGAATCCTGTCGAAGCTGCTATAAGTCGGTGTGCGGGCGATTGATCCCTCATACTGTCTTTGTAAACCAAATAGCAAAAAATATAACTTAATAAAATATGTAAGGTAGAAAATACAATTGAAAACAGAGCATATCCCTGAATTGGAAAGGCAATCATCATTCCGACAATAGAAAATTCTGTTAACCAAAACAAACGATTGTAAACTGGTTTTCGGCTTTTTTCCTTAGGTATAAAAAAATGCACAATTAAAACGTACAGAATTAAGTAAACCCAACCCAACATTGCAACGTGAGAGTGCGCATGAAGCAGGAAGCTATAGTTTAGAAAATTAATAGGAAACAGGTACATAAAACGCATTAATAACCCAAATAAACAAGCAATCAGGAAATTAAAAAAACAGCAGAGTATCCAGCTTTTTTGAGAATTCATAATGTTAGTCTTTTAAACACAAGAAAAATTGATCTGTAATGATCTATAAGCGCATGCAAGGTGGCTTTATATATTGTTTGAGTATAACTAATGCTGCTAAAAATAGCATTTTTTAAAATAAAAAGCACCGATAATTATCATAAGAAATTTTTACCGGTGCCTTCCAACTATTAAAATTTACTCTTTATTGTACTTCAACAAAATCTTTTTCTAAAGCAACCGATTTTGGAAACAAGATGTTGTTTTCTAAATGAATATGCTTATGGAGATCTTCTTCAAACTCTTTCAGCATTGCAAAAGTTACTCTGTAAGTCGTGCAGGCATCTGCAGGCGGTGTATAATTATTCGTTAATTCGGCAATGGCTCTAAAACGCTCGCCTTCATTATCGTGTTCGTGCATCATCATCGCAATCGGATTTGAAACCGTACCAAAAGATGGCTGCTGCAAAATACCGTCTGACTCTTTTGTTTTTACCATTCTTTTTACAAATGGAAACAAAACAAGCTCTTCTTTCTTCATGTGTTGCGATAATTCTTCTGCACAACCTTTAAAAAGTTCATTTATTTTAAACAACTCCGGATGATTTGCTCCGTGTACTTTGCATAATTTATCTAAAAAAGGAAGCAGGACATTCGATTTCTCTTCTACATAACGATGGTGCGTTTTCTCGATATAATCTGCTAATAAATCCAGCGGCCAGGAATTAAAATCGATGCTTCCGTTATTTTCAGATTGTAAAACTTCGTAAACACTTTGCAGTAAAATGTCTGCATCTATATTTTGTTTTTTGCAGACTTCGGTCACTGTTCTGTTTCCTTTACAGCAAAAATCAATTTTATATTTCGAAAATACGGCGGCTGTTCTAAAATCGTCAGCGACAAATGATCCGATTGTTTTGTTTTTTAAATTTTCCATGATAATCAAATTTTAAGGTGTTTTATTTTTTGTTTTTTAATGTCAGGTCAAATACAAACCAGGCCATTGTAATAAAGCCGATTCCGAAAATCGAATCTCCTATGGCACGAAGCCATTTTAATGTAATCATTGCCGGCTGCTGCATCAGTTCTGATGAACGCGCGTACCACATTCCGTGATTGATACTTTCAATTGCCTGCCAAACTCCAATTGGAAGCAAGCTCAAAATTGCCATTAGAAATAAGCCAATATTTAAGGACCAGAAAGTAATTTTCAATAATTTATTATTCCAGCTCACATTTCGGTATAAACTTCTCAGAACAAAAAGAACCAATCCAATTCCCAACATTCCATATACTCCGAATAATGCAGTATGACCATGCAGAGGTGTTGTATTTAAACCCTGTACATAATAAAGTGCGATTGGCGGATTAATGATAAATCCGAAAATTCCGGCTCCGAGGAAATTCCAAAATGCTACAGAAATCATAAAATATATCGGCCACTTGTAATCGGCAATCCATTGGGTTGATTTGGAGATTTTATAATTTTGATAAGCTTCAAATCCGATTAAGGTTAAGGGCACCACTTCCAATGCACTAAAGGTTGCGCCCAACGCCATAATTGCAGTCGGTGTACCCGAGAAATACAAGTGGTGGAATGTGCCTAAAATTCCGCCCGACATGAATATAATTGTAGCAAACAGTACATTTAACGTGGCAGTTTTGGTTTTTAACAATCCCAGGCGCACAAATAAAAATGCGATCACAACTGTTGCAAAAACTTCAAAGAAACCTTCAACCCAAAGATGCACAACCCACCATCTCCAATATTCTGCGATTGCTAAATTGGTTTGTCTTCCCCACATTAATCCTGCTCCGTAGAACATAGCGATTGCCGTACAGGAAATTAAAAACAAAATGATTAGATTTTTTTCTTCTGTTTTTTTCTTTAATACCGGAAGTAACGGGCGTACCATTAATGCCAGCCACAAAAACAATCCGATAAGAAGGAAAATCTGCCAGAAACGCCCCAAATCAACATATTCGTAACCCTGATGCCCAAACCAGAAATTTTGAACCAGATTTAGTTTTTGCATGACTCCAAACCATTGTCCGGCCATGGAACCCAACACAATTATCAATAAAGCGATAAATAAGAAATTAACACCAAAACACTGAAATTTAGGATCCTTTCCCGAAACCGCCGGTGCAATGTACAATCCGGTTGCCAGCCATGCTGTTGCAATCCAGAAAATTGCTAATTGCGTGTGCCAGGTTCGCGTTACAGCATAAGGCAGAATCTGGTCGATTGGAATTCCGTACAATCCATTTCCTTCCACTCCATAATGCGCTGTAATGATTCCGAATGCCATTTGTAAAATCATCAGCAAACTTACAATCCAGAAGTATTTGGTAACGAGGCCCATCGAGCGCGTCTTGCCCTGTTTGATAATCGGATCTTCTTTTGGAAGCGGAAACTCTTCATCTTCTCCCGATTTTGCGTGATAAAAAACTAAGATTCCTACACTTAAAATCAGCAGAATAATACTAACTCCAGACCATGCCAAAAGCTCAGTCGTTGCAGTATTACCAACCAATTCATCCGAAGGCCAGTTGTGCGTATAAGATATAGAAGCATCCGGACGATTGGTAACTGTAGCCCAGGTCGCCCAAAAGAAAAACGCATTCATTTTATGCATTCTTTCTAAGTCTTTGACAGAGTTTTTCGGAATTGCATATTGTTCTCTAAGTGTATCAAATTTTGGATCATTTGTGAAGAGACCTTTATAATATTCGCTTAAACTTTCGATAGCAGCAAGACGGTTCTCAGAAATCGTAAGGATACCGGTATCAGCATTGTAACGATTTGTTCGTACATCTCTTTGCAGACGAATTTTTAAAGCTGCCTGTTTTTCAGTATCTAGTTCTTTAAACTTTTTACCAAAGTCTTTTTTCGCAAATTGATCCAGTATAAAAATGGCTTCCCTGTGCAGCCAATCTGCGGTCCAGTCGGGAGCAACATATGCGCCGTGTCCCCAGATCGATCCTACTTCCTGACCTCCTATACTCTGCCAGATATTTTGTCCGTCCTTAATTTCGTTTTCACTAAAAACAACTTTTCCGGAATCGGTTACTATAACCTTAGGCACTGGCGGCGCCTGCTGATAGATTTCATATCCATAATAACCAAGCACTGCAAATGAGACACTCATTACCAATGCAAAAACAATCCATAATTTTTTTTCTCTTTTCATTTCTTGGGGAAAATTATCAATAAAAGACATTTTTATCTTTTATTAGTGTTTGAAAAAAACTCCAAATCTTTTTCACTATTTGGAGTCTTTATTATTTACTCAACAATTAATAGACCTTTCATCATAGCCATGTGGCCAGGGAAAGAGCAGATAAAAGGATAAGAGCCTTTTTTATCAATTGTAAATTCGATTGTATCTTCTTCTCCGCCACCTAATAATTTAGTGTGTGCAATAACGGAAGCTTTTTCAGATTCCGGAATATAATCTGTTGCTTTGGCATCATTTGCCTTTAAAGCAAAAGCTGCCTGGTCGGTTCCTTCTTTCAGTATTACCAGATTATGTCCCATTGCCTCTTTAGGGATTTTTCCAACATGTTTTAAAGTCAGTTTAATTGGTTTCCCTGCAACTGCTTTCAGTTCATTAACACTAAACTGCATTTGGTCATTTCCTTCAATCACTAAAACATTTTCTTCTGTTGCAACCGCTGTTGGCGCAGCTTCTCCTTCTGTAGAAACTTCCGTTGTTTCTTCTACTGGAGCTGTTTCTTTTTTGCCACAAGAAGTTATTGTTAAAAATCCCATTAGGATCAATAGCGAAATTTTGGTTTTTGTATTCATTTTGTTAGGTATTTATTTATTATTAATCGTTTATATTTAATGTTTTGAGAAAGAAATCTCCAGATTTTACGTCTGAAGCCAATTGCTCTAAAGTTGTTTTGGTCAGCATTTCTAAAAGAAGGCCTCTTATCTTTTTAAACTCATGATGAACTGGGCAAGGATGTTCTTCTGAGCATTCTTTAAGTCCAATTCCGCAGCCACTGTAAATTTTGTTTCCGTCGATAGCGTCTACAATCTGAATTAATTTTATTGATTTTACAGCTTCATTCGAAACTTCAAAACCGCCACCTACTCCCTTTGCCGAATGAATAATTCCGTTTTTGGTTAAAATCTGCATAATCTTGGCAGTAAAAGGCTCCGGAGAATCAATTTCTTTGGCGACATCTTTTATACCTACCCTAATTCCTTTTGAAGATTTTGTAGCAATAAAGATAGAGGCTCTTATTCCGTATTCACAGGCTTTTGAAAACATACATCCGTTTTAAATTCTCTACAAAGATATAGAGATCTTATATAAAAGACAAATTTATCTTTAATTAATTTATTTTGAATTCAAACTTATTTATAATGAAAATAATTAATGTAGATTTAAGCACTAATTCACCAATCGATTCTTATAAAAACCAATTTTAATTTTAACTTTGAGAGTATTTAATTTTTAATATTAAAATAATGCCTTTAAGCACTTCAAGAGATTTAAAACTGGCTGTTCTGATTGATGCCGATAATGTACCTTACAGTAATGTAAAAGGCATGATGGAGGAAATTGCCAAGTTAGGAACACCAACAACGAAAAGAATTTATGCGGATTGGACAAAACCAAATGCAAATGGCTGGAAAGGTGTTTTATTAGAACATGCTATTACTCCTATTCAGCAATATAGTTATACAGTCGGGAAAAATTCATCTGACTCTGCTTTGATTATTGACGCCATGGATTTACTCTATTCCGGTAAACTGGACGGGTTTTGCATCGTTTCCAGTGACAGCGATTTTACAAGATTGGCTATCAGACTTCGTGAATCGGGTATGAAAGTAATTGGAATCGGAGAAAAGAAAACACCAAATTCTTTTATTGTAGCATGTGACCGGTTTATTTATATCGAAGTTTTGGATGGAGCCATTCAGAAAAAGAAAGTTAAAGTTGCGGCCGATGTTAAAAAGCCGGTCGAAAAACCTACCGAAAAAGCGTTGCATAAAGTAGACAAACAAACCATTGAACTTATAGAAGATACTATCACAGACATTGAAGATGATGATGGCTGGGCATTTTTAGGAGATGTCGGAAACCTGATTGTGAAGAAAAAACCTGAATTTGATCCTCGAAATTATGGTTATTCGAAACTTACACCGATGTTAAAATCTCTTACTGATATTTTGGAAATCGACGAAAGAGAATCAGACAAAAAAGGAATTAAACACGTTTACGTTCGTTTAAGATTCAATTGATTATTGCATTTATTACCTATTTAATTTTATAAAAACATGAGAAAGAAATTCTTTATTTACGGATTCTTATTGTTTCTAATTGTTGCTGCCGTTTATTATTACACAGAACGAGGCTTTTTACTCGTAATCATTTTACCCATTTTGCTAATTGTCGGCGCTTATAATGCTTCTCAAAAAAAGCATGCTATATTAAGAAACTTTCCGGTTTTGGGTTATTTTAGATATTTGTTCGAAATGATAGCGCCGGAAATTCAACAATATTTTATTGAAAGATCGACAGACGGAAAACCTTTCTCCAGAAATCAGCGTTCTATGGTTTACCAAAGAGCAAAAAATATTGATTCAAGTACTCCTTTTGGAACACAGCAAAATCTAAATACTGAAACGTACGAAGGAATAAAGCATTCTATATTCCCGGCAAAAGTAAACGAAGAATTGCCACGTGTATTAGTGGGCGGAAAAGACTGTAAACAGCCTTACTCTGCTTCTTTATTCAATGTTTCGGCAATGAGTTTTGGTTCGTTAAGCGAACATGCGGTCCGTGCCATAAATATTGGTGCTAAAAAAGGAAATTTCTACCAGAACACAGGAGAAGGCGGGTTAACGGAATTTCACCTTGCCGGAGGCGGAGACATTACCTGGCAAATTGGTACCGGATATTTTGGGTGCCGCGATGCGGAAGGAGATTTCAGTCCGGAGAAATTCTCTGAAAAAGCAAATCTTCCTAATGTGAAGATGATTGAAATTAAACTTTCGCAAGGAGCAAAACCAGGTCACGGCGGTGTACTTCCGGCTGCTAAAAACACAGAACAAATTGCTAAAATAAGAGGTGTTGTACCTCACACTATGATTCTCTCTCCTCCCGGGCACGGCGCTTTTTCTGACTCGAAAGGACTAGTGCATTTTATAAAACAATTACGTGATTTGTCTAACGGAAAACCAATTGGTTTCAAATTATGTATAGGAAATACGGCAGAATTTGAAGCAATTTGCCAGGAAATGATTACAGAAAACATTTACCCTGATTTTATTACCGTTGACGGAGCCGAAGGCGGCACGGGAGCGGCACCGCTTGAGTTTGCAGACGGAGTCGGAATGCCTTTTGAACCCGCTTTGATTTTTGTTAATCAGACTTTGATCCGATTGGGAATTCGCGATAAAATGCGCATTATAGGAAGTGGAAAAATTATATCCGGCTATTCTATTTTACATGCTGTTGCACTTGGTGCCGATATGTGTAACAGTGCCAGAGGATTTATGTTTTCTTTAGGCTGTATCCAGGCATTGCGTTGTCATAATAATGAATGTCCAACCGGAGTTGCGACTCAGGATAAAATGCTAATGAAAGGTCTCGTGGTTACCGATAAATCGGAGAGAGTATTTCATTTTCATAAAAACACACTGCATTCTGCCAATGAACTTTTGGCTGCGGCAGGAAAAAGCAGTTTCGCAGATGTAGATATTAATATCTTTATGCGCGGAGACGAATTTGCCAGTTTATCTGACATGTACTTTCCTGATAATCTCAAAAATGTTACTCAATTTTCGTAATACAAAAAAAGCCTCTTTAGATCATAAAGAGGCTTCTTCTTTTTAATTCTTATTAATTACAACTTTGCTGTTTCCTTCTTCTCTGAAGCACTTCCTTCTAAGGCTGCTATTTCTTGCTGATCTACCACTTTCTGAGCGAGGATGGCATTATTATAGGCCAAAAAATAAACATCAAACTTTACACCTTCTGCCACAAGGGAAGATGAAATCTGCTCATTTTTGATCATTTCTTTTAATAAATCCGGAAATGATTCTTTGTAGGCTAATTTATTGGCGTCATTTTCTTCTAAATTGGTTTCAATTCGGATTTCGATTTTATTATCATTTAAAAAAGCTTTTGCAGTTGTGCTGGTAATACCATTGCCTTTTATAGAAGAAGAATTGTTGTAAGTACTTACGTGCTCCTGAATTTTCTGCTTGGTATTTTTACAGCTTATTAAAAACAATGCAAAAGTCAACGCGAATGCGATTTGGGTAATTTTTTTCATAAATTATTGGTTTTATAGTTATTTTTTAACTCAAACATAATTAATTTAGAACATAAAAACAACAATTTAAATAGAAAAACAACAACTCAAATGTTTGAGTATAAATTGATTATAACAAAATCAATCTTAATTTGTAAGAACAAACTTTTTATTAAATTTTAGAAACAATCATAAATCATAAAAAAAAGTCTCTTTAAATTAATGAAAGAGACTTTAAATATGTAAGAATTCAAACTTCGTAATTCAACTTTACAAACTAATTATTTTATAAGAAATCTTTTAGCGATTCTCCTGTTAGAACTTGTTTATCTAAAACAGTATTGTCATCTGCCAGAAAATAAACATCAAACTGAATTCCTTCTTCTATTAATTGTCTTGGAATTTCATCTTTCTCTATCATTAATTTTATCAAGTTAGGAAAAGAGGCCACGGCAGCAGATTTATTCAATTCATTTGGTTCCAGATCGGTTTCAAATCTCAATTCGATTTTATTATCGTTGATATAACCTCTTGCTGTCGTAAGTGTTACATTTTCTGCCCTAAAACCCGGAGCAATGTTTTTATTATAAGTAACCACAAATTCCTGCAGTTTCTGTTTGGTATTTTTACAGCTTACAAACGAAAGTGTTGATAGTAACACAAAGACAATTATGGTGATTTTATTTTTCATATCATTTTATTTTAATTTTTGAAGTCTTAATAATGCTTCAAGATAGTAATAATCTGCATAATTTATAGAACAATCTATTTCGCTTCCCGCTGGTTTATGTCCGGTAGAATGCAATAAAAAAGCCGAATTAACATCACGGCTCTGATATGAATCAGAAGAAAGCGAAGAGATCATCTTTTTAGCTTTTGACACATATTCATTTTTTAAATTCTTGCCTTTTGTATACGAACTTAATTCCAAAAGTGCCGAAGAAACTATCGCAGCTGCCGAAGCATCTCTGGGTTCATTTGGGATATTAGGTGCATTAAAATCCCAATAGGGAATCAAATCTTCTGTTGTTAATTTATCGAGATAAACTCGCGCTAATTTATGCGCAAAATCCAAAAATTTAGAATCTTTCGTCTCCCGATAAGTCATTGTAAAACCATAAATTGCCCACGCCTGACCACGTGCCCACATACTGTCATCACTATATCCCTGAGCTGTTCTGCCTTTTATTTTTTTCCCGGTTTCATAATCATAAATTATAACGTGATATGAAGTATTATCAGGTCTGAAATGATTTTTCATAGTGGTTTCAGCATGTTTTACTGCGATATCGTACAGCTTTTTATTTCCTCCATTTTTAGATGCCCAAAATAACAGCTCCAAATTCATCATATTGTCGATAATCGTATTATGACCGCCCATTTTATTATGAGGCCAGGACTGGATTGTTCCCACTTTTGGATTAAAAAGTGTTGCTAAAGTATCTGCAGTATTTAAAATGATTTGTTTATAATCTGGATTTTTCATCAGGCGATATCCGTTTCCGAAACTATTGAAGACCTGAAAACCCAAATCATGGTCATTTGCTTTACTCACAGATAATGGCGTCAGAAAACGGCTGAATTTATCTGCTTCCTTTTCCCATTTTTTGTCACCTGTTGCTTCGTATAAAAACCAAAGTTCGCCAGGCCAGAATCCGCTTGTCCAGTCTTTGTAATCGACAAACTTCCAGTTTTTATTTCCATTTGGAATTGTTCTCGGAGAAGTCCCGTCGTTTGGAATAACCTGTAATGTTTTAGAAGCCTGTGCGGCACAATAATCTAATTGTTTCTTAATGTTAAATGAATTGTCTTTTTGAGCATAACCTATATTCCCTAAGAATAATAAGATTACAAAAAGGCTGAGAAATTTTGAATGCATGTGGTTTTCTTTTTGGGTAGATAATTTGTTGAAATGATAAATTTAGCAAATAAAGTAAATGCAATAGAGAGTTTGTATTTTTGTTTACCAAATATGTACTTTTGATACAGCAAAAAATCACTTTGACAAAATCAAGAATCTATTATTTCTCAGCCTTTCTGGGTATAATTTCACTTGGAATACTTTCCAGAAAGTTTTCAATAATTCCGTTATGGATAGGTGATTTTCTGTATGCCGTAATGCTGTATTTTTTATTCCGTACAATTTTCATTCAGAAAAAAGCAGTTTACATTGCCATCATTTCTCTTTTAATGTGTTATAGTATTGAGTTCTTACAACTTTATCAGGCAGATTGGATTATCGCTTTGCGAAATACTCCTTACGGAAAATATGTTTTGGGGCAGGGCTTTTTATGGACTGATATTGTAGCTTATACTTTCGGGATACTATTTGTATTTTTAATGGAAAGCATAATTATTAATTTCAGTCAAAAGTCTGTGTAATTTTCTCAATATTCAAACTATTAGCCATTGCCATAAAGATCTCATAATAAACCCCTTTATTATCATATAATTCATCGTGCGTTCCTTTTTCTATACATCTTCCTTTTTCCAAAACCACAATATTTGAAGCATCAATAATTTGCGAAATACTGTGCGAAATAATGATTACAGTCCGGTCTTTTTTTATGGCATCAAGAGATTTTTTTATTTGTTCTGTCGCAATCGCATCCAGACTGGCTGTTGGTTCATCTAAGAAGATAATGGGTGGATTCTTTAGAAACAATCTCGCAATTGCAATACGCTGCTGCTGTCCGCCTGAAAGCAAATGTGCATCAGAATCATATCCTTTTGGTAATTGAATCACCTGTTCGTGAATGTAAGCTTTCTTTGCTGCCTCTATAACTTCCGGATGTGAAGCTTCCGGATTTCCGTAAAGAATGTTTTCTGCAATTGTACCTTTAAAAATGTGGTTTTTCTGAAGGACTAATCCAATATTTTTACGAAGAAAATCGGTATTATAGTCCGCTAAATTAACTCCGTCCAGCAAAATCTTACCGGATGACGGCAAGTAAAATTTATCCAGTAAATTTATAACCGTACTTTTTCCGGCGCCGCTTAATCCCACCAAAGCAGTCGTTTCGTTTGGTTTTACGGTGAAACTCACATCATAAAGCGCCTGCGTTCCATTAGGGTATTTAAAATCAACATTTTGCACTTCAATTAATCCAATTATTTTTTTAGGAATAAAATTGCCTGTTGTTTCAATTTCATGATCCGATTCTAAAATATCAAAGAATCCTTCAGAATAAATCAGCGCGTCATTTACTTCATCATAAATGCGGTGCAGTTGTCGAATTGGCGATGAAACATTACTAAACAACATTATATGAAACATAATCGCGCCAATTGTCATTTGATTATTTAAAACAAAATAAGCGGTCAAAATGATAATGATTACAACTCCAATCTGCTCTACAAAACTTTTAATACTTTCGAAAATAAAACTCGTTTTTCTGGTTTCAAGTTGATTTTCGGTCATTTCAAATTGAATTTTCTGATGGCGATCTGCTTCGGTTGGCTCACGAACAAACGATTTTATTACGGTTATAGATTCGATCAGACTTATGATTCCGTTATTTTTGGTTTCGCGGTAATTTCGCATCCTTCTTCTAAAACCGCTCAATTTTGTTGCCTGCCGCTGACTGATATAAAAATAAACCGGAATAATACACAAGCTTACCAAACCAACATATACATTGGCATAAAACATAATTACCAAGGCAACAAAAGCATTAGCAAAAAGCGGTAAAATGTCAATAAAAAAATTCTGGACCAGTCTGGTCAGACTGCTTATTCCGGCATCGATCCTGGTTTGTAATTTTCCGCTTTCGTTTTCGCTGGAAGTATAAAATTCCATTCGGTAACTTAAAATTTTATCGACTATGGTCTGAGAAATATCTCTTGTGACGAAAATTCGAAGCTTTTCGCCGTAGAATTTCTGCCCAAACTGTACTATCGAGTTTACAATTTCTTTAGAAAGCAAAACCATACTGATTATTCCAAGCAAATGAAATCCTTTTGACAAAGGTTCGTGTGCAACCATTAATTTATTAATTGTGTCAACGGTATATTTTAAGATAACAGCATTTACCTGCGCCGCAAAAGAGCCTATAAATGTGAGTACTAGGGTCGCAATAACCATTTTTTTGTATGGTTTTACAAAAGGTTTGATTTTTTTATAAAGAACAGCCAGCTGCATTTATTTCTATTTAAAGTATTATATCAAATTTAAGAATTCTAAATTTGTGTTTCTATTCAAAGACCTTTAAAGATACAATTTATGAAACTCGTTTTTGCATCCAATAACAAAAATAAAATAGCAGAAATTCAAAGTATGCTTCCGGAAAACATTCAGATATTAAGTCTGGAAGACATTAATTGTCTCGAAGATATTCCGGAAACGGCAGATACAATTGAAGGAAATGCAGTTTTAAAAGCTGATTATGTTACGACAAAATATGGCTACGATTGCCTTGCAGACGATACTGGCCTGGAAGTAAGCGCATTGAACGGAGAACCCGGAGTTTATTCGGCCAGATATGCGGGCGAACAAAAAAACGCAGACGATAATATGAATAAGCTTTTGGACGAGCTTAAAAATCAGGAAAATCGCAGCGCCCAGTTCAAGACCGTTATAGCTTTAAATCTAAATGGAAAACAGCATTTGTTTACCGGAATTGCAAAAGGATCCATTACAAAAAATAAAATGGGGACCAATGGCTTTGGTTATGATCCTATTTTTCAGCCTGAAAATTTCGCTGAGACCTTTGCAGAATTGCCTTTAGCAACCAAAAACCAGATTGGTCACCGCGGAAAAGCTGTGCAGCAACTAATTGATTATCTGAACACCATAAAATAATTGTTTCAAATACAACATTTTAGAGTTCAAATTTTACATTTAAAGACGTGTTTTGGCGCATTTTTATTCTATTTGAAGAAAAAAGGATTTTAATAAATATGTAACTTTTTGATAATCAAATCTTAACAAATACATAATTATTGAAATTGCATTAGTTTTTCTGAATTATTAACAGTAATTTTGCACCCTATTTTAAATACATATATGAATAAATTTGAACAATTAGGATTGAATGAATCGTTACTGAAGGCGATTTTAGATCTAGGATTTGAAAATCCGTCAGAGGTACAGGAAAAGGCGATTCCCCTATTATTGGAAAAAGACACAGATATGGTTGCGTTGGCTCAGACAGGGACAGGGAAAACGGCAGCTTTCGGTTTTCCGCTAATTCAAAAAATTGATGCTGACAATAGAAACACACAAGCATTAGTTTTATCGCCAACACGAGAACTTTGTTTACAGATTACCAACGAACTTAAAAACTACTCAAAATACGAAAAAGGTATTAATGTGGTAGCAGTTTACGGCGGGGCTAGTATTACAGAGCAAGCCAGAGAGATTAAAAGAGGAGCACAAATTATTGTGGCAACTCCGGGAAGAATGCAGGACATGATCAACAGAGGTTTGGTTAACATTAAAAATATAGATTACTGTATTCTTGATGAGGCTGATGAAATGTTGAACATGGGATTCTATGAAGACATTGTATCGATCTTATCAGATACTCCAGATCAAAAAAGTACATGGTTGTTCTCTGCAACTATGCCACAAGAGGTTGCCAGAATTGCAAAACAATTCATGAGTGATCCGGTTGAAATTACAGTAGGTACCAAAAATTCTGGTTCTGCAACAGTTTCTCACGAATTTTATTTAGTTAACGCACGTGACCGTTACGAAGCTTTGAAACGTATTGCAGATGCTAATCCGGATATTTTTTCGGTAGTTTTCTGTAGAACAAAACGTGATACTCAGGCTGTAGCCGAAAAATTAATTGAAGATGGATATAGCGCCGCGGCGTTGCACGGAGATTTATCTCAGGCACAACGTGATGGTGTAATGAAATCTTTCCGTGGAAGACAAATTCAGATGCTTGTTGCGACAGACGTTGCAGCACGTGGAATTGACGTTGACAACATTACTCACGTAGTAAATTACCAGTTACCTGATGAAATCGAAACGTACAATCACCGTTCTGGCCGTACCGGTAGAGCTGGAAGATTGGGAACTTCTATCGTAATTGTTACTAAAAGTGAATTGCGTAAAATTTCGTCTATCGAAAGAATTATTAAACAGAAATTTGAAGAAAAAGCAATTCCATCCGGAATCGAAATCTGCGAAATTCAGTTATTGCACTTAGCAACAAAAATTAAAGATACTGAGGTTGATCACGAAATTGACAACTATTTACCAGCAATCAATAATGTTCTTGAAGATTTATCTAAAGAGGAACTGATTAAGAAAATGGTTTCAGTAGAATTTAACCGTTTTATCAATTACTACAAAAAGAACAGAGATATTTCAACTCAGTCTTCAGGAGAAAGAAGAGAAAGAGGAGAATCTGAAGGAAGAGAATTCAATAATAACGGAGCAGTTCGTTATTTTGTGAATATCGGTTCCAGAGACAATTTCGATTGGATGTCATTAAAAGATTACTTAAAAGAAACATTGGATTTAGGTCGTGATGATATATTTAAAGTAGATGTAAAAGAAGGTTTCTCTTTCTTTAATACAGATCCACAATTTACAGACAAAGTAATGGATGTTTTAAACAATGTTCAGTTAGAAGGTCGTCGTATTAATGTGGAGATCTCGAAAAATGACGGAGGCGGAAGACGTGACCATAATAATCGTGGTGGCGGCGGAAGAAGTTCCGGACCTAGAAGAGAAGGAAGCTTTGCTCCAAGACGCGAAGGCGGATTTAGAAGCGACAGAAACTCCGGATCAAGAGAAGGCGGATCACGCGAAGGCGGATTTAGAAGCGACAGAAATTCATCTGCTCCAAAAAGAGAAGGTGGTTTCCGAAGCTCTGCTCCAAGAAGCGAAGGAAGCTCTGAAAGAGCTCCAAGACGCTCAGAAAACTTTGGCGACAGCTCAAGACCAAGAAGAACAAGAAGAGATTAATTCTCTTTGTTAATTTTCTTATAATTAAATTCTAAGACTGCGAGATATTTAATCCCGATTTACTACTTTTAGTGCTTTAAATCAGGATATGAAATATTTCGCAGTTTTCTTTTTTACACTTCTGGCTAATTTTGGTTTCGCACAGGAAACACAGCCAACAGTTCCCCAAAGAGTTTCCGGTTATGTAATTAATGATGATAGTAAACAACCTCTTTCTGGTGTAAACATCATCAATACTAACAAGGTTCGGGGCGCAAAATCTGATGAAAAAGGATATTTCGAAATCGACGTACAGGTCAATGACACGCTGCACTTTTCGATCTTAGGATTTCAATCCTTACGAATCAGAGTGACCAATGACTGGATTAAAAACAAAGTCACCAGAATTCAGCTTACCGAAAAAGCTATCGCTTTAGAAGAAGTGGTTATCGCTCCTTTTAGTTTAACAGGATACCTTGAAATCGACTCCAAATTAATTCCTACAAAAGAAAATTATCGTTATAGCATTTCTGGTCTTACACAAGGTTACGAAGCCGGAGAGTACGCTCCAAATGCCTTTGGAAAAGTTCTCGGATCTATTTTTAATCCTGCAGATGTTTTGTATGGTTTCTTTGGTAAAAACGCAAGGGAACTTAAGAAATTAAAAGAAATGAAGAAAGACGATACCGTTAGAAATCTTCTGGAATCAAAATACGATCGCGAAACCGTTGCAGTTTTATTAGGAATCAGCAAAGATGAAATTCCTGAAATCATGCACAGATGCAATTACTCGGATTCCTTTATCCAAACAGCAAACGATTTGCAGATTATGGATGCGATAAGTGCCTGTTATGAGCAATATAAAGTTTTAAAAAGAAATTAATTCAGAATATACTAAATCCTCAGTTTTCATAACTGGGGATTTTTTTGTTTGCTATATAAAGGTTTCATATAACTACAATTGAAAATAACTAAAATCAAAAGATATGTCAAAAGGTCAGGATGCTAAGAAAACAGCAAAAAAAGAACCGTTAAAAACGGCTAAGGAAAAGAAAGAAGAAAAGAGAGACAAGAAAAATTCTCCAAAAAGAGATTAAAAGTTATCAGTGTTCGGTATTTAGTACACAGATTACTGAACTAAAAACCGAACACTGAAAGCTATTTTATTTAACTGGTATATTGGAAAGAATTTCTAAAACGAATTTCCAGTATTTCTGAGCAGATGATATACTGGCTCTTTCATCAGGAGAATGCGCTCCGTGAATCGTTGGACCAAATGATATCATATCCATTTCCGGGTAGTTTGTACCTAAAATACCGCATTCTAAGCCAGCGTGACAAGCCACAACTTTTGGCTGTTCACCGTTTTGTTTTTCGTAAATTTCTTTTAAAACTTCCAGTATTTCAGAATTAACGTTTGGCGTCCATCCCGGATATGAACCAGATAATTCTACTTCACAACCTACTAATTCGAATGCAGAACGTAGCGAATTGGCTAAATCAAATTTTGAAGATTCTACAGAAGAACGCGTTAAACATCCAATCAGGATTTCACCATCTTTCACAATTACTCTGGCAATATTATTAGAAGTTTCAACCAAATCTGCCATGTCCGCACTCATTCTGTAAACTCCGTTATGAGCAGCATACACAGCACGGATAATTCCTTCCTGAACTCCTAAATCCATAACACTTTCCGGAACATCAGATTTTACAATCTCTATAGTCAGATTAGGTTCTGTAGTTTTAAACTCGGCTTTAATATCGTTAATGATTTCCTGCATATCAAAAAGGTACGCTTCGTCAAACATTTCAGAAATAATTACTTTAGCCACACTTTCTCTCGGAATTGCGTTTCTTAAACTTCCTCCATTGATCTCGGCCACCTGCAAACCAAAATTTTCAAATCCGTCAAAAAGAAGGCGATTCATTATTTTGTTGGCATTTCCTAAACCTTTATGAATATCCATTCCGGAATGTCCGCCGTTTAATCCTTTAACAGTGATAGTGTAGCCAACCGAGCCTTCAGGAACTTCTTCCTGGTTATAGTTTCGTGTTGCAGTAACATCAATTCCACCTGCACATCCAATATCTATTTCGTCATCTTCTTCAGTATCTAAATTCAACAGAATCTGACCCTGAAGGATTCCGCCTTTTAAGTTTAAAGCTCCGGTCATTCCTGTTTCTTCGTCAATTGTAAACAAAGCTTCAATTGCGGGATGCGGGATGTCTTTGCTTTCTAAAACCGCCATAATTGTTGCAACTCCTAACCCATTATCTGCACCCAGTGTTGTACCACGCGCACGAACCCAGTCCCCGTCAACATACATATCGATTCCTTGTGTATCGAAGTCAAAAACCGTATCAGCATTTTTTTGGTGTACCATGTCAAGATGCCCCTGCATTACAATTGGTTTGCGGTTTTCCATTCCCGGAGTGGCCGGTTTTCTGATGATGACATTTCTGATTTCATCTTCAAAGGTTTCTAATCCTAAGCTGTTTCCGAAGTTTTTCATAAATTCAATAACGCGTTCTTCTTTTTTAGACGGACGCGGAACTTCATTTAAATCTGCAAATTTATTCCAAAGCACTTTTGGTTCCAGATTTCTTATTTCCTGACTCATTATATTTTTGTTTGATTTATTTAGGGTATTTTGACGGACTCATTGACGTATTAAACACAGATAAAATATTTACTACTTTTAAACTCTCATCAATAAAATAAAATATTATAAATGGGAATTTTTTAATTGGTAAACCGTGATAATCTTTATATCTAATTTGAAAGAAGGGATTTTTTTCTAATAACTCTATATGTTCATTTAACTGATTGTAGAAATATTCTCCCAAATCAGTCTGTTTCGCTTCATAGTAATTAATCGCATCCTGTATATCCAATATTGCCCTCGGCTCGATAACTACTTCAAAATTCATTTTTTTTGTCTAAGAACAAGTTGTTTCCTTGCTTCATTCCACGGAATAAAATCTTCCTGTTTTGAAGTTGCCCTTCTTAGGTCTAATACATTTTTCATTTCTTCAGATAATGAAAAATCAGTAATTATGGTTTCATAATTAAATTTTTCAATCAATTTCATAAAGAAAGTCAATTCTTCATCTGGAATATTTAACGTGATTTGTGTCATTTTTTCCTAATTTATAGTACAACAAATTTATAAAAAATAAAGCAAAGTACTATTTAATTATTATTTTTATAAAAAAGTAAACCCGTGAAAAAAAAATATATTCTCCCCATATTTCTCTTAATTCAAATCATCTTTTTAAAAATCCTTCCTCATTTTCCCGCCTATGTTGAGGGCTTTTACAGCAACAATTTATATATAAGAATTTCTCACTTTTCGAGAACACTGTTAGGCAAAATTCCGTTTTCTGTTGGTGATATTATTTATGCTTTACTAATGATTTCTATAATAAGCTGGTTTTGGAAGATTAGAAAAACATGGCGAAAGGAATGGAAAGATCATCTTTTAAAAATTTTAGGAAAGGTTTCTGTTTTCTATTTTTTCTTTCATTTACTCTGGGCTTTCAATTATTACAGGAAACCTCTTTTTGAAAAGATGGAAATTAAGAGAGAATACACAGATGCAGACCTTTTAGCTTTTACTCAAAAATTAATTAAGAAGACTAATGAAGTTCACTTTCAAATCACAAAAAACAAGGCTTCAAAAGTAGTTTTTCCCTATTCTAAAGAAGAATCATTCAGCCAGATTCAAAATGGTTATGATAATTTAGCCAAAGAACATTCTTATTTTAAATATGAAATTCTTAGCGTAAAAAAATCACTTTTCAGCGTTCCTTTGACTTACATGGGGTTTGGCGGCTATTTAAATCCTTTTACCAATGAAGCACAGGTCAACTATTTGCTTCCTATGTATACTTTTCCCATGACAACCGCTCATGAAATGGCACATCAAATTGGTTTTGCAAGCGAAAGTGAATGTAATTTTATTGGAGTTTTGGCTTCTGTTAAAAATAACAATTTGTATTATCAATATTCCGGATATAGTTTCACTTTGCGTTATTGTCTGGGAATTCTAAGATATAAAAATGAAAAACTCTTTCAGCAATTAAAAAAAGAAGTGAACACCGGGATTTTAAAAAATTATCAGGAAAGCGATGATTTTTATAAAAGATACGATACATTTATTGATGAAGGTTTTCATTTCCTTTATGATAATTTCCTAAAAACCAACAATCAAAAAGACGGAATGGATAGTTACAGCAAATTTATTGATCTCATGATTAATTATTACAGCGGTAAAGATTTATAGAAATTAAGACGTGAATTATTATCGAATGAAAATTTAGGTTCGTTGCAGAAAAATAAGTCTAAAACTGTAACAAAAATGATTTCACAACTACTAATACTTTATGAGCGAAAATCTAGAACAGTCATTTGTTGCGCAATTGCAGGCAAATCAGAATATAATCCACAAGATTTGTAGATTATATACTGCCGGCGAAGATGCTCATAAAGACTTGTTTCAGGAAATTACCATTCAGCTCTGGAAAGCTTATCCTAAATTTAGAGGTGATAGTAAATTTTCTACCTGGACGTATCGTGTAGCTTTAAACACGGCAATTACCTTATACCGCAAAACCAAAAGAACCATTTCTACCGTAGATTATGAAAACCACCAGCATTTTGTAAAAGATGTGGATTACAATTACGAGGAGGAAGAACAGATAAAATTGATGTACAAAGCAGTGTATCAACTCAATGACATCGAAAAAGCATTAGTTTTTATGTATTTAGAAGACAAAGATTATCAGGAAATAGCTGAGACTTTAGGAATCAGTGAAGTGAATGCGCGCGTGAAAATGAATCGAATTAAAGGGAAACTTAAAAAAATACTAAATCCTTAAAAATTATTATGAAAGAACTGGATTTATTAAAAAAAGACTGGAAAAAGAACTCCGATTCTTTTCAGCAAATTTCTGAAATGGAAATCTATAAAATGATTCACCAAAAGTCATCCTCTATTGTCAAATGGATTTTGATTATCAGCATACTGGAAATTTCATTCTGGACTTTTTCCAACTTATTTATTAATACGGATGATGTTTTACGTAAAATGAATCATCCCGAAATTGTAATGGCTTTAGAATTTTTAACGTACTTTAATTACGTCGTTGTTTTAATCTTTGTTTTTATTTTCTACAAAAATTACAAAACTATTTCGACCATAGTTGCGACAAAATCTTTAATGAGTGCCATTTTAAAGACTCGTAAAACAGTTCAGTATTATGTTTGGTACAATTTGGGAATGATTGTAGTAACCGCAATTTTGAGTTTCTTTATCGCGTTTGTTTACAATCCCGATATGGAATTTCTGAGAGAAAAATTAGCCGTTAACGGAAAAGCAATGTTCGTTACTATTGGAATTCTTGTTCTGGTAATCCTGGGTTTCTTTGGATTATTCTGGTGTTTTTACAGGGTACTTTACGGAACACTTTTAAGACGTTTGTATGCGAATTACAAAGAACTAAAGAAAATAGATTTTTAAAGTTCAAAGATGCTAAGATGCTAAGAGTTTAATACTTAAACACAAATCTAAATTCTAAAATCAGCAATCTAAAATCTTAAATCTTTAATATTCCCACTGTCTTAGTTTATTCAGTTCTTCCTGTGCTTTTATTTCTTCTGCAGGAATAACTTTTAAAAATGAAGGATGTTGCTCTATGGCATACTCCACTTTTTCCACAATTTGTTCAATAGTATCGTTTTCATAATCAATATCAAGAGGTTCTTTGATGATGAAAGATTGTAAAATTCCTTTTTTCTTCATTCTAAGTCCTTTTTTATCAAAAGAACGACGGAAACCATCAATAACAATAGGAATTACGATGGGTTTATGTTGTTTTATAATATGCGCAGTTCCTTTACGAACCGGCTTAAATGATTTTGTAGTTCCCTGCGGAAAAGTAATTACCCAACCATCTGCAAGGGCAATTTTAATATTTTCGGTATCGTTGGGATTAACATCACGTTTTTCAGTTACATCAACACCTTTTGCACGCCAGGTTCTTTCAACTGTGATTGCTCCCACATAAGCCAAAATTCTCGGCAATAAACCAGCCTGCATCGTTTCTTTGGCCGCAACATAATAAATATTCATTTTGGGCTGCCACAAATAACCTATATTCTTAATTGTGTCCTGGCGTCCCGATAAACTTGCATTAAACACATGAAACATTGCTACAACATCTGCAAAATAAGTCTGATGATTGGAGATAAATAAGACATTGGAATCCGGGAGTGTTTTAATAATTTCAGATCCTTCAATCTGTAATTCATTAAAACCTCTATATCTTCTGTGAGTCATGGCACCCAAAATACGGATTAACCATTTCTTGATGAATAATATATGCCCGAAAGGATTTCGTTTAAACAATCCCATAACTACTTTATCTTAATTTTTTGTTGGTCGCAAACATACAAAAATTATTCTTTCAGCAACACTTTTAACATTTTTGCATAATTAATTGTTATTGAAATGAATATCAAATCGTTAAATGATTGTTACTTTATATTAATCTTAAAAGTTTCTTTTAGAACGTCTCTCAATTCACTTAAAATCATGGCAGTTGCTCCCCAAACCACGTGGTCCTGAATATTAAATGCCGGTACCAGAATATTTGCTCCGTAAGAAGTTGATAATCTTGCTTCCATAATAATATCATCGTCTAAAAATACACTTAACGGAAGCTCGATAATTCCAGCAACTTCTCTTATATCGGGATAAAATACCAGCTCTTCCTTTGAAAATCCTAAAAAAGGATGCACTAAAAAATTGCTTGGCGGAATATACATTGGTGTAAAATGCTTAATGATTTCAATTTTTTCAGGCTCAACTCCAATTTCCTCACTTGTTTCTCTTAATGCGGTATTTTCAAAATTAAAATCACTTTTTTCAAACTTTCCTCCCGGAAACGCAATCTGCGCAGAGTGAACCCCTTCGTAAGTATTTCGAACAATCAGTACTAAATGCGTCTGATTCTGTTTGGGATAAAACAACATCATAACAGCCGCCATTCTTGGATTTAATGCATTCAGATCAAGACTTTTTAATCCTTCTATACGCTCTTTGGGTGCCATTTTTAGATGTGAAGAAATAGCAGGTAATTCAAATGGAATTATATTGGGAACATATTTCAAAAAATCTTGAAAATTCATAATCAAAGCGTATTTTTGTAATCTAATTAAAACATAAATATACTCCAGAAAACGCAGTACCGCAAGTTTTCTGATTATTAAAGCCTTAAAAAATGTACAGCAGAGAAGAATCACAACGAATGAAAAGAGAATTTTGGGTCGCTTTTGCAGAAAAATATCCACGTAAATGGGTACTTTACGATACAAAAATTAAAGATTTCTCTTTTAAATTTTTCGTTGATAATAAAAAAGCTCAGGTCTTAATTGATATCGAACACCGAAGCGATGAGAAACGTACTGCTTATTTTGAAAAAATTGAAGCTTTAAAAAATATTTTAGAAGAAGAATTTATTAAAGATTTGGTTTTTGAAAAAAATTATACCTTAGAAAGTGGTAAAACCATCAGCAGAATTTGGGTAGAAAAACAAGGAATCGGTTTTAGCAACAGAAATAATTGGGATGCGATTTTTGACTTCTTCAACGAAAAAATGCATGCCCTGGAAATGTTTTATCTCGAATATGATGAGTTTATAAAGGATATTGAGTAGTAAGGTTCTGATATACTGAGTTCCTAAGTTACTGAGCCTGTAAAGTAAGGACCTTAGAAGCTTATTTACTTAGAACCTTCGCGACTTTAACTAAACCGTCATAATATTATAAACAATAATATGATCGTCATAATTGATATAAAGCTGCTTACGAAAATCCTGCTTTTTGCGTGTAATTATAGAGAGTTTACACTCACGTCCATCATTGTCTTTGCATAAAAAAGAATAGGTTATATCGGTGTCATTTTCCTCTCTTTCGATATAATCTAAAATACTAAAAAGCTGAATTTCCTGAGAATAAACCACAATTCTGTGTTTATCTGTATCTAAAACAACAGAAAGATTAACCAGATCCAGATTGGACCACACACCCCATTTGCCTCTTTCATTTTTTTCTAAAACGCTAAAACCGGAAGTTTTAAAATGGTACGATTGCGCCTGAACCTTTTGTAGTCCAAATGCTAAAAAAAGAAGTAATATGCAGGTGCGTATAGAATTCATAAAATATTTCTTGCAGGTAATTAAAACTCAAATGTAGTCTTTTCTTGGGAGGCAATTTCAAATTCGGCAATGATTTGTTCGATAATTTCGTTTACCGGAAGAATTTCATGAATTAATCCTGCAACCTGTCCAATTTCTAATTCACCTTCGTCCAAATCTCCTTCAAACATTCCTTTTTTGGCTCTGGCACGTCCTAAAAGCTGCATTAATTCTTCTCTGGATGGACATTTTTGATACAACTCCTGCACGTCGTTAAAAAACTTATTTTTCACCAATCGTACAGGTGCTAATTCTTTCAATGTCAATTGCGTACCTCCTTCATTAGTAGTAACTATCGTTTCTTTAAAATTATGGTGTGCAGAAGATTCTACTGAAGCTGCAAAACGACTTCCAATCTGAACTCCGTCTGCACCTAAAACCATTGTCGCCAACATTGCACGTCCGGTAGCGATTCCGCCTGCGGCAATTAACGGAATCTGAATTTTTTCTTTAACCATCGGAATCAAAGTCAGCGTTGTGGTTTCTTCGCGTCCGTTATGGCCGCCTGCTTCAAAACCTTCTGCAACAACGGCATCTACACCTGCTTCCTGTGCTTTTAAAGCAAACACACTACTGCTAACAACGTGTACAACCGTAATTCCTTTTTCTTTTAAAAATGATGTCCAGGTTTTTGGGTTTCCAGCAGAAGTAAAAACGATTTTCACCCCTTCTTCTACTACGATATTCATAATTTCCCCGATATTAGGATACAACATCGGAATATTGACCCCAAAAGGTTTATTAGTCGCTATTTTGCATTTCTGAATATGCTCGCGTAGTACTTCGGGATACATTGAGCCGGCGCCAATAAGTCCCAGACCTCCTGCATTACTTACTGCTGAAGCTAACTTGTAACCACTGTTCCAAATCATTCCACCCTGTATGATGGGATATTTTATATTAAAAAGCTGTGTGATTTTGTTCATTAAGAAAATTATTGCTTGATTATCTTTCCGGTTTTATGCAGATTATTGGCATCAAAACTATAAAAATAGAGTCCGCTTTGCAAAGATTGCAAAGAAAGAACCGGGTTATTGGTATCGATTTTTCTTTCTATTAATTTTTGTCCCAGAACAGAATAAATCGTTACAGATGCTGTATTATTTTTATTTAAAAATGAAAAGGTAACTTCATTTTTTGCCGGATTTGGATATACAGAAAAAGCAGCTTCGGCAATAAAGTTATCTACACCTAAAGTTGCTCCAAAATTTGGAATTCCATATCCATAATTATTATCGGGATTATTGTAACGGTCGGCAGAAGCCAAAATCATTTGCCTGATTTCTTTATTTGTTTTAGATGGAAAAGCCGACCATAGAGAAGCAGCCATTCCGGCCATTACCGGACAGGAAAATGAAGTTCCGTTTGCTGTGGTAATATTTCCATTTGGATCCGAAACAACAGCGGCACCACCCTGCGCCATAACCTCCGGCTTTATGCGTCCGTCAAAACTTGGACCGATGGAACTTGATGCCACTCTTACTTTTGAGGCATTTACAGAACCTATCGTCAAAACAGACACAGCATCTGCAGGAGAACCAATATGCTTTTCGGTCTTTGCACCTTCATTTCCTGCTGAAGCCAAGACCAGAATTCCTTTACTAAACGCAATTTCAGCACCGCGGGAAACAAAATTCGTAGTACCGTTCATGTCGCTGTAAGTATGATTGTATCGGGGCTCGTCACGTTCTCCAAAATATCCTAAAGAAGTAGTGATTATATCTACGCCCAGAGCATCTGCTTTTTCCGCTGCTTCTACCCAAAGCGATTCTTCGACCGGATTTTCAAGTGCATCAATTTCTGTAATAAAAAGGTAATAGGATGCGTTTGGAGCCGTTCCTACTAAAGCATTTACCTTATATCCTCCCATTGTAGAAAGCACTTTTGTACCGTGATCACCACCGGCATAAAAGTTACTATTTCGGTTGGTGTAGTCGTAACCTCCCAGAATTTTGTTATTATTTCGTAAATTCTCAAACGGCTGAGCAGTATTGACTCCGGGAAAACCGGCATCTAAAACAGCTATAATTTTTCCTTCACCGGTATAATTCTGCTGATGCAAAACCTGACCGTTTAACATTTGGATCTGATTGGCAGAATTGCCGTAAGAGTAATCAACTGCGGTTTCTGATTTCTTTTCAGTTGTATTACTATTTGCTTCCAAAGCGCTTTTTGATGTTGAAGCAGTATTGAGAGTCTTATCTGCAAAATCAACTTTAGAAACAAATGACAATGATTTCAAAGCATTGATATTTGCCTGGGTTCCTCTTATGTGAAGCGCATTCAGCCATTTCGATTGTGCCATTACAGTAATTCCCGCGCTTGTAGTTATCTGATTCACAAATGTTGTTTCCAACGGCGCATCAGTAATATCTAAGGGAATATTTTGGGTTGTTCTTCTGTTCAGTGCTTTCTGAGAAAGCTCTGTCAGCGGATTGTCATAAAACGATTGTGCATTTGGTTTTGCATTAAAATAAACCCATGCATCTTCCTGCGCAAATAACGAAAACGAAAGAAAAACAAGAAGTAAAGTAAAGTTATATTTCATAGTATACTTTTTTAGGGATACTCCCAAATAAAGTATAAAGCTAAGAAATTACTCCCGAACCAACTAATTCAGCACCTAAATACCAGGCAACAAATTGTCCCTCCGTAATAGCAGATTGCGGTTCTTCAAACTGAACGTACATTCCGTCTTCAAATTGATGCAGAATTGCTTTTTGCAAAGGCTGGCGATAACGAATTCTTGCCATTACTTCCATTGTCTCACCAACTTTCAAAGTCATATCTTCTCTGATCCAGTGCACTTCGGATTTTTCGACAAACAATGCTTTTTTAAACAAACCAGGGTGATGACTAGATAACCCTGTATAAATAGTATTGGTTTCAACATCGGTAGCAATCACAAATAAAGGATCGGTAGTTCCGCCAACGTTTAACCCTTTTCTCTGACCTACAGTAAAATAATGTGCGCCCTGATGTTTTCCAACTACTTTTCCCATTGTTGGCAGATAAGCCAGTTTTTGAGATTCCATTTTTAATTCTTCTTCCAAAGAAAGTTCCGCTTCATTTTCACGGGTGTAAACAGGATCATTTTTATCAATTTGAACAATTTTACCTTCTTTTGGCTGTAATTTCTGTTGCAAAAATTCAGGAAGACGAACTTTTCCAATGAAACATAAACCTTGAGAATCTTTCTTTTCAGCAGTAACTAATTCCATTTCAGCAGCAATTTCGCGTACTTCCGGTTTCGTTAGTGCACCGATTGGAAACAAAGCTTTTGATAATTGTTCCTGAGACAGCTGACATAAAAAATAAGACTGATCTTTATTCACATCATTTCCGGCAATCAATTGATAAACAGGTTTTCCTTCAACTTCAATTTCGCTTTTTTGACAGTAATGCCCGGTTGCCACATAATCTGCTCCCAGACTTAAAGCAATTTTCATAAACACATCAAATTTGATTTCGCGGTTACAAAGCACGTCAGGATTTGGAGTTCTGCCCTTTTCGTATTCGTTAAACATATAGTCAACGATTTTTTCTTTGTACTCTTCGCTTAAATCAACGGTTTGAAACGGAATTCCAAGTTTTTCAGCAACCAATAAGGCGTCGTTGCTATCTTCCAGCCATGGACATTCATTCGAAATAGTTACCGAATCATCATGCCAGTTTTTCATAAAAAGGCCAATAACTTCGTATCCCTGCTGCTGCAATAAATAAGCGGCAACACTAGAATCTACTCCACCGGAAAGTCCAACAACTACTCGTTTCATCTGAAATGTTTAATTTTTAAGGTTGCAAAGGTAAGCCAAATAAAAGAATTTTCTGCATTCGCCTTCATTACTTTAAGCAATCCCGCAGTAGACAAAACTTATTGCTTTTTTAAGTACATTTATTCATCAAATTATAAGCATGAAAAAATACCTTTACATATTACTTTCATTAGTCACATTTACCACATTAAATGCGCAGCGGTTTTCTGCTTCTCTCCAAGATTACGAAGCTTTTAAGGAGTTTAAAGGAAAACCCTTGTCAGATAAATTTTCCAACATCGAATCGGTAAAAATCGTCTACGATTTAAGAAAACAAAAAATGTATTATTTCAATAGCCGAATCATTTCACATCATTATGCTTTTGTAACCGAATATTTGGGTTATGACAAAGAGATTGATGTATTTAATTCCGAAAATTATAGCAGTAATGAAAAAGATCGTGATTTTCTACTTGGGAATTTAAATCATATTAAAGGTACTGATAAATGGATTTTTGAACTTGCCGCTTCAGATCATATGGCGGTGAAGCAGATTGAATGGTTTTATAATCAGGTAAAAAACACCTCATTTATTGGAAATAATTTAAAGTTTTATCTGAATGATCCGGAGAAAATAGCATTATATAAGGAAAATAAATTGAAAATTCCATGTGTTAAATCCGACTATATTTTCAATGAAATAAAATACCAGCAGGTTGTCAGCGGAAGCACAATTGGAATTTTAAAACAATATAAAATAAAGGATTTAGATCAAATAAAACCACATTCTGACGAAATCATAATTCTGGACGGAACGCCCAATATGCTTCCCGATGTAAAGGGTATTATTGTAAATGAATTACAAACGCCATTAAGTCATTTAGTGCTTTTGGGGAAAAACAGAAAAATTCCGATAATAGCTTATACAGATGTCGAAAAAGATCATACTATAAAAAGATTGTTGTCTAAAAAAGTAGAATTTCAGGTCGGGATTGATACTTTCTTCGTAAAAGAAACGACCAGGAAAATGACGGCCAAAAAAATTTCAAAAAAGAAAAAACTGACAATTGACAATACGGTTACCCAATTGGTTGATCTTTCTTCGATACCTAAAAAAGGAGTTAATTATATCGGATCAAAGGCACAAAATATGGCGTATTTAATAGCAATTTCGAAGGAAATAAAATTTAAAACTCCCGAAAATGCGCACGCGATCCCATTTTATTATTACACTAAACATATTCAGAAATCGTCAATTTCAAATTTAATAAATGAATTATTGGCATTTCCGCACAAAGATTCAACAGTTTTGATTCATAAAAAGCTGAAACAAATTCGCGATGCTATCAAAAAGGAACCCATTGATCTTGAGCTTATTGCAAAACTAAACCTGACTTTTAAAAATGCAGCTTTCAAAAATTTCAGGTTTCGGTCCTCTACAAATGCGGAAGATTTAGACGATTTTAATGGTGCAGGTTTATACGATTCTAAAACCGGCATTATGGGCGACAGCATTAAGTCATTTGAAAAAGCGATAAAACAAGTCTGGGCCAGCGTTTGGAATGAAGCTTCGTACAACGAACGGGAACTTTTCGGAATCGATCAGAAGAACATTGCGATGGGTGTTCTCGTTCACCGTTCTTTCCCTGATGAAACAGTAAACGGAGTTGTTATAACAAAAAATATTTTTAGAAAAAACTTTCCAGGATATACTATAAATGTTCAGAAAGGCGAAAACTCCGTTGTTAAACCGGAAAAAGGAGAAATTTGTGAACAATTTACGGCCTATCATATCAGTGAGGGAAATGATGATGATGATTTTGAAATTGATTACACTTCCAATTCGAATTTAAATAATAATGAACCTTTGCTGACTCCAAAAGAAATAAGCAATTTATATAATGTGAGTAAAACTATAGAAACGAAAATGTTTCGATATTGGCATAAAAATCAATTCCATCCCGTTGATATTGAATTTAAAATAGTAGGTGATAAAAGGGAATTATATATAAAACAAGTTCGCCCTTTTAACGATTAATAAAAAACCAAAAGATCAATTTCGTTACTGGAAGTATTTATAAGTACCACTCTAAAATCAAAATCCTCAATTTTAATTTTCTGTTGAATTGATTTCCTGATTAATCCGGCATTTAAGGCAAAATTATCGTCAAGCGGAATTTTCACATCGACAGAATTCAGGTATTTTGAAGCTTTTTTATTTACCATTATGGAAGCTGCAATATAAAATCCTATAATTATAAATTGAAAAAATAGTAAAATTTCAATTTTTTCAAACGGGTACATAATATCTAAAATAGATAATGTGATGGTCGCAAAAAGAAATATTATAGCATTTACGGTAAAAGACTGCGTTCGAAAACGAAGAATTGAAAAAATCGCAAATAAACCAAAACCTATTCCAACACCAATTTCTATTTTTGTAAAAAGATAACAGAGAGAAAAAGTACAAAGTCCAACGATAACCATCAACGGATTTATAGTCGCATTATCTTTTCTGTTGGAGAAAAAATACAAAATCAAAATCGAAAAAAACAGTACTAAAAACCGTCCTATAAGTTCGTTTAAATTCATTGAATGAGAGATTGATAAATGAAATTTATAAAATAGTTTGTCACGAATTTCACTTGTTTATACTAATTTTTACTGCACATAAAAGGCTGCCTTTATTGACAGCCTTTTTATTATTTTTTCTTTTCGCTTTTCTCAGCAGCTTTATTCGTATTTTTAGGATCGCTCATATTGAGCTCTTTTACTAATTTACCTTTACTGTAAAACTGCCAAATTCCAGCTTTTTTCCCATTTACGAATTTGCCCTTGGAAGCAACAGATTTATCAGAATCATAAAAAACAGCATCTCCGTTATACTGATTATTTTTAAAATTAGATTCTTCCAGAAGTGTACCGTCCTGAGCAATCTTTTTATAAAGTCCTTCTTTTAAACCATTTTTATACATCATTTCTTCGGCAACTTTCTCATTTGGATAATAAACGGTTCGCAAGCCTTCCAACTTGCCGCCTTTGTAATTTTCAACTGTCATTAAAATTTTAGAAGCTTTATGATAATATTTCCATTCTCCTTCACGGGACTTTCCAATTTCTTTTCCTTCGCTTACTTTGTTTTTATTCTGATCATAAAAAATGGTGTAAGAACTCCCGTCATTTGCACTAAAATCTCTTGTTGCAATAATATCTCCTTTTTTTGTATCATCAAAAAACTTAAAGATACCGGTCTCTTTTCCGTGACTAAAAGTTCCCTCATATCTTGGATGTTTAGATTCGGCATAAGTCCCTTTCCAAAGGCCGTCCTTTTTTCCGTTTGCATCGACTTTATTAAAATCCTGAGCAAAACCAAATGTGCTAATTAAAAATAAAATCAAAAATTTTTTCATAATCCTTTTTCTTTTATAACAACAAAAACCATTTTTTAGTATTGCAAAAGTATAACCATTTGACTTTAATTCCATGTTTTTGCATTCGAAATAAATTTAAACATTGTTTAAAGAAATCAATACACTAAAACACGAAAAATCTTAACAAATACAATAACAAAAACTGTAAATACCTAAATATGAATGTTTTAAATATTAAACAAATATGTTAAAGAATTACTAAATTTAGTATTTGTTTAATTTATATTAAAAATTGTTAAACAAAATTGATAACTTTAGGTATGTCAAACAAAAAATAAAAATTATGAAAACAATTAAAATGAGATTTATCGCTCTTATAGCATTAATTTCTATCGCCAGTGTTTCATGTAATAATGATGACGACGATAATCCAGAACAAAATTCAAAAACGATTGTATCTATTGCGAAGGAAAATCCTAATCTAAGCAGCCTGGTCGCAGCTTTGGAAAAAGCAAATTTAACAGCTACATTGAACTCTTCCGGTAATTTTACCGTGTTTGCTCCTACCAATACAGCATTTAGTGCATTTTTAACTGCAAATGGTTACGCTAATCTAAATGATGTTCCAACAGTCGCTTTAAAAGAAATATTACTCAATCACGTATTAATGGCTAAAGTTAAATCTGGCGAAATTACTACCGGATATGTAAAAACACTGGCGAAAGGCAGTGCTTCGTCGGCTAATACTATTAGTATGTATTTGGAAAAAGGTTCTGGAGTCGATATTAATGGAGGTAAAACAAATGGTGGCGCAACGGTTACAACTGCAGATATCGAAGCATCAAATGGTGTTATACATGTTGTAGACGGAGTAATAGGTTTACCGACCATTGTAAATCATGCCGTGGCAAATAAAAACTTCAGTACTTTAGTTGCCGCTTTAACTTATAATCCTGCATCTGGTTTTGCAGGTATATTGTCAGGAACAACAAATTCTCCATTCACAGTCTTTGCTCCAACTAATGCAGCTTTTACCAGTTTCTTATCTGAAACGGGATACTCAGAATTATCTGCAATTCCGGTAAATGTTTTGCAGACTACATTAAAATATCATGTAGTTACCGGCGCAAATGTTGAATCTACAGCCCTGACAAATGGACAAACAGTAACGACTTTTGCTGCACAAAATTTTACTGTTAATCTAACTGGCGGACCAAAGATCACAGATGCCAGTAACAGAGTAAGCGCTATAATTGCTACCGATGTTCAATGCTCGAATGGAATTATCCATGCAATTGACAAAGTTTTGTTACCGAAATTCTAACGTAAAAAAAACGCTGTTTCTTCAAACAGCGTTTTTTTTATTTATTTCTTTTTGCCCTGAGCTTTTGCAGCTTCCTGTTGTTCCATTACATCCTGAAGACGCTGTTGAAACTTACTTGGCTTTTTAGGCTCTTTTAATTTATTTTCCTGAATCTGAGCATGGATTTTTTGACTATCCACGATATAATTCTTGATTACAAACATGATTCCTATTGTGATTAAGTTTGAAATAAAGTTATACAAACTTAAACCGGCTCCATAACTGTTGAAGAAGATTAACATCATTAATGGAGAAACATAAATCATGATCTTCATCATTTTTGCCATATCCGGCATACCTTCCTGCTGAGGCGCAGCCATTTGCTGATCTCCCGAAGTCATTTTCATATAAAAGAAAATCGCAATCGCCGCCAAAATCGGGAACAAACTGATATGATCTCCATACATTGGAATTGTAAACGGTAATTTTATAACCGAGTCAAAAGAAGATAAATCGTCTGCCCAAAGGAAACTTTTTTGTCTTAACTCAAATGCTGCAGGGAAAAACTGGAACGATGCATACATAAATGGAAGCTGAATCAATGCCGGGATACATCCTGCCATTGGGTTTACTCCTGCTTTATTGTACAGTTTCATAGTTTCCTGTTGCTTTTTCATTGGGTCTTTTTTGAATTTCTCTCCCAACTCTGCAATATCAGGTCGTAATACTTTCATTTTTGCCTGAGACAAAAACGATTTATATGTAATTGGCGACATGGCCAATTTGATGATGATCGTAAAAATGATAATTGCGATTCCCAGAGACAATCCTATTGATCCACTTAAAAACCCGAATAGCGGAATGAAAATCCATTTGTTGATCCAACCGAAGATTCCCCATCCTAACGGAATAATTTTTTCAAAGTTCTTATCGTATGACTTTAATGTTTTGTAATCTGAAGGACCAAAATACAAACTCATTTTATAATCGATCTCACCATTTGAAAATGCTAAAGGCAGATTTGCTTTAAACTGCTTTGTAAAAACAGTATCAATTTTCTCGTCCTGAACTAAATCATCAGATTGTAACTTTGAAGTTTCAAAGGGTTTTTCTGTCGCCAGAATAGTAGTAAAGAAATGTTGTTTAAAAGCGACATAACTTACTTTTTCCGGAGTTTCTTCTTTACCTTGTCCTCTTGGAGTTACATTATTGTATTTAGAATCCTCGTATTTATAATCGATTTGTGCATAACGATTTTCATAAGAAACGCTTTTTTCGTTTCTGTATGTTTTTAAATCCCATTGTAAATCAACTGGTTTAGCAGAATTTAAAACTCTGTTTAATCCCTGCGAACGAATATCAAAACCAACTAAATAATCGTTTGGTTTTAAGACATATTTATACTCTAGAAACTCGTTAGCGCCGGCTTTTAGACGCATGGTCAAAACCTGATCTGATCCAACTTTTTCTAAAGTCGGTTCAAAATATAAATCTTTAGAATTTAAAGTTCTGTTATCTGTAGTAAGAAGCTGTAAATTTAAATTTGAGTTGTTGTTTTTTATCAACTCAACCAATTGACCGGAACCTTTTTTTAATCTTTCGAATTCTTTTAGAGTTGCTTCAACAATATAACCACCTTTATTAGCGATCTTTAATCGTAATTTTTCATTTTCGATCGTAGTAAAAGCTTCCTTTGCAGAAGGAAGTGTCGCAGAATAAGCAAATCCTCCCAAAGTTTTTTGCAATTGAGCCAACTGGACAGTATCACCCGGAGTTACAGCAACAGGAGCAGGTACTACTGCAGTTTTAGCTTTATCAGCTTTTGCTTGTGCTTGTTGTTTAGCAACTAATTCTTTCTTGGCTTTTTCAGCAGCAATTTCTTTATCAGAAGGCTGATTTTGATACATAATCCAAATCAAAATTCCAAATATCAATACAAAACCAATGATTGAATTAAAGTCTAATTTTTTTTCTTCCATTATTATTTAAAAAAGTTATTCGCAGAATTAGTATGAGTTTCACTCAAAAGTTACATCTTCTCAGAATATAATTATTATTTTTTATGCGCATTTACCGCAGCAGCCACAAAGTTTACAAAAATCGGGTGCGGATTTGCAACTGTACTTTTGTATTCCGGGTGGTATTGTACACCAATAAAAAACGGATGGTTCTCAAGCTCTACGATTTCGACTAAACCTGTATCAGGATTAACCCCGGACGCTTTTAAACCTGCCTTTTGTAATTCATCAGCATATTTATTATTGTATTCATAACGGTGACGGTGACGCTCAGAAATGGTTTTTTCTCCGTAAATTCTTTGTGCGAGAGTATTTGGTTTAATATCGCATTTCCATGCACCCAAACGCATTGTGCCGCCTTTATCGGTAATTGTTTTTTGTTCTTCCATTAAATTCACAACCGGATGAGGCGTTTTTTCGTTCATCTCAGTAGAATTTGCATCAGCGTAACCTAAAATATTTCTCGAATATTCGATAACAGACATTTGCATTCCTAAACAAATTCCAAAAAACGGAATATTATTTTCACGTGCAAAACGTACCGCTTCAATTTTTCCTTCAATACCTCTTTCTCCAAATCCAGGAGCAACCAAAACTCCGTCAAGAGGTCCTAATTTCTCTTCTACATTATCAATATTAATGTGTTCTGAATGAATAGAGATCACATTTACTTTAGTTTCGTTGGCAGCACCAGCGTGAATAAACGCCTCTAAAATAGATTTGTAACAATCCTGCATTTCTACATATTTTCCAATCAAACCAATATTTACAGTTTGTTTTGGATTTTTTAATCTTTTCAGGAATGTATTCCAGGTCTTAAGATCCGGAGATGCTTTTTTCGGCAAGTCTAATTTCTTTAAAGCCACAACATCTAATCCTTCTTCCAACATTAAATTTGGAACCTCATATATAGTAGAAGCATCAATGGACTGAATTACAGCTTCTTTCTTAACATTACAAAATAGAGCCAGTTTTTGACGCAGTTCCTGAGACAATTCATGCTCTGTTCTGCAAACTAAAATATCAGCTTTGATTCCACTCTCCATCAAAGTTTTAACAGAGTGCTGAGTTGGTTTTGTTTTTAATTCACCCGCAGCAGCCAAAAATGGAACTAAAGTTAAATGAATTACAATTCCGTTGTTTTCACCCAATTCCCAAACCAGCTGACGAACAGATTCAATGTAAGGTAATGATTCAATATCTCCGACAGTTCCACCAATTTCAGTAATCACAATATCATAATCGCCAGATTTACCCAGCAATTGCATTCTGTCTTTAATTTCGTTTGTAATATGAGGAACAACCTGAACCGTTTTTCCTAAAAATTCCCCTCTTCTTTCTTTTTCAATAACCGAAAGATAAACTCTTCCTGTAGTAACGTTATTAGCCTGAGAAGTAGGAACGTTCAAAAAACGCTCGTAATGTCCTAAGTCTAAGTCCGTTTCTGCTCCGTCGTCTGTCACATAACATTCTCCGTGTTCATAAGGATTAAGTGTTCCCGGGTCAACGTTAATGTATGGATCAAATTTCTGAATAGTGGTACGGTATCCTCTTCCTTGTAACAATTTTGCCAAAGATGCCGCGATAATCCCTTTTCCTAATGAAGAGGTCACACCTCCTGTAACAAAAATATATTTTGTTTGATTCATTCTGTTGTTGTTTGTAAGTAGTTGTGTAAAAAACTTGGCAAAAGTACAAATTTAATTAGACAATTTGCTAATTAGAAAATTAGAAAATGTCTCAATTTAAAAATTTAATAAATAGACAAGTGTTAATTAGAAAACAATGAATTAAATTCATTTTAAAACAATATTTAAAAGCTATCTCTCTAAACATTATCTAATTTTCTAATTTTCCCATTATCTGATAATTTAAGGTTTTGGATATTGTTTCTTAATATTCCGAATCAACTCTTCTAAACCATTCAATTTCAATTCGTAAATCAATTGTAGTTGCTGTCCTAATTCTCCTTTTGGAAACCCTTTATTCTGATACCAAACTACATAATATTCCGGTAAATCAATTAAATAACGGCCCTCGTATTTTCCGAAAGGCATCTTGGTGTGGGCTAATTTTATGAGAAGTTTACTGTCTTGTTCCATTTTTTTTGAGAAGAAAAAAGCAAGATGAAAGACTTTATAGATTTATCTGCTTCTTTAGTATGCGCAAAGCTATGACTTATTTTTTCTTTATGCCAGAGATAAAAAGGATTCACGCAGATTGTTCATTAAATCTGAAGAAATTTAGAAATATAAAAAAAAGAAGCAAGAACAAAGAATATAAATTTATTCTATTTCTTGCTTCTCTTGTAAAGCTATTGATATTTTAAATATTTAGTCCGCTTCAACACGAACTGTTTTCAACCATATAAGTAATGTAAGCACATCAAAACAGTACGCTTAAATGAGCTTTGCGATTTAAGTGCATATCAAACTTAAATTTACTTACATGACTTATATGGTTTAGACTATTTTACTTTTATTCAAGATCTTAGCGTCTTAGACACTTACTATCTAAGAAACTTAGTAATGCCATCTCACAAATGCCTCCATTGCCGCATAAGTAGCCAGACCTAACTGATGGTATAAAGCAGCGGTTTCGCGGTTTCTGTCTTCAGCTCGCTGCCAAAATTCTCTGGCGTCTGTTCCCTGGAATACAACTCCATCTTTTTGAGACTGGTGTTTGAAGATTCCATGACGTTTGGCCAAAACCTGATCCGGACTCATCGGTACTGCCATTTCAACTTCGTCAATTCCCCATTCCTGCCATGCACCACGGTACAACCATAACCAGCAGTCGTTCATGAATTCTTTTGGTTTTAAGACTTTTACAGCTTCAAAAATAGCATCCAGACAAACCTTGTGAGTTCCGTGCGGATCTGCCAGATCTCCCGCAGCGTAAATTTGATGTGGTTTTATTTTTTCAATTAAATCTACTGTTAACTGAATATCTTCTGCTCCAATTGGTTTTTTCTCGATTGTTCCTGTTTCATAAAATGGCAATTCCATAAAATGAATCTGTTCATCCGGCAACCCAACAAAATGACTTGTTGCTCTCGCTTCTCCTTTTCTAATTAAACCTTTAATATAACGAACTTCCGGAATATCTATTTCGCTGTTCTTTTTGTTTTCCAGGAAAGTTTGTGCTTTCTGATAAATATTATCTGCCTCCTCGCTTTTGATTCCGAATTTCTCATTGTAATCAATCACAAATCTCGCAAAACGCAATGCTTCATCATCCGCTACAGCGATATTTCCAGAAGTCTGGTAAGCAACATGAACTTCATGACCCTGCTCCTGCAAACGCATAAAAGTTCCTCCCATACTAATAATATCATCATCAGGATGCGGACTAAAGATCAATACGCGTTTTTTAGCAGGTTCTGCTCTTTCTGGACGGTTGGAATCGTCTGCATTTGGTTTTCCGCCAGGCCAGCCCGTAATTGTATTTTGTAATTTATTGAAAATCTTAATATTTATATCATAAGCAAGTCCGAATTCTGCCAAAAGATCGCTCATTCCATTTTCGATATAATCGGCATCTGTAAGCATTAAAATTGGCTTTTTAAGATCTAATGCCAATCCTAAAACCGCTTTACGGATTAATTTGTCTGTCCATACAATTTTCTCAACCAACCACGGCTTATTGATTCTGGTTAATTTTGAAGAAGCTTCTTTATCTAAAATAAAAATGGCATTATCATGCTCCTGTAAAAAAGACGCAGGGACTCTGTTGGTAACTTCATCCTCAACTGATCTTTTTACAACATTTGCTTTTCCTTCTCCCCAGGCCAATAAGATTACACGTTTTGCCTCCATGATTTTTTTAACCCCAAGAGTAATGGCAGTTCTTGGTGTATTATTTAAACCATAAAAATCTTTACTGGCAGCAACTCTTGTAATATGATCTAATGCTACTAAACGTGTTTTTGAATTTTGAAGGGAGCCCGATTCGTTAAAACCGATATGCCCGTTTCCTCCAATTCCAAGAATCTGAAGATCAATTCCTCCCAAAGCTTCAATCTTAGCTTCATATTCATGACAATAATCGGCAATTTGCTCTTTTGTTAAAAGACCGTCGGGAACGTGCGCATTTTCAGGTAAAATATCAACATGATCAAACAAAAGTTCCTTCATGAAACGCACATAACTGTTGATTGAATTGGGTTCCATTGGATAATATTCATCCAGATTAAAACTAATTACGTTTTTAAAACTCAAACCTTCTTCTTTATGCAAACGCACTAACTCTGCATACAATCCTTTTGGAGAAGAACCTGTTGCCAAACCTAAAATACAAGGCTTGTTTTCTTTTTGCTTCTGCTGAATTAAAGCTGCAATTTCTTTTGCCACTTCTTTGGAAGCTTCGCTTGAGTTTTCAAAAACAACGGTATTGATGTTTTCGAATCGTTTTTCGAAACCTGTTGCCTTGTCAATTTTACTTTTTAACATGATATATTAATTTTTATTTTGTTGTAAGCTTCGACTTTAATTACACCCTATGCATTGTTTATCAACACATTAAAAGAATGATTTGCATTAAAGAATAAAAAAACTGCAATCAATTATATAAAGATAATTCCTTTTTTCAATTCTTCAGGATTTTTATTCGTGCTCAAATTCTAAAGAGATAAACAACTTTAATATGTTGCAAAATTTATTGTAATTGATGCATTTTTTTTGCAAATATACGCAAAATTAAAATTGAAAAATTTAATTTAGAGAGCAATTTGCAAATTTTTTGAAATATTTAAGTAATAATTTGCAAATTTTATTCAGGTAGTAAAAAGTAATTCCATAAAAAAACCATCAGTTTCCTGATGGTTTTTTAATTAAATATAATTTAAACTGTTATTTCCAGTTAAAAGTGATTTTTTTCTCTATTTCACTGCTTAAACTTAAAAATACAGGACATGTCATTGCCGCTCGTTCCAGAATCGTTCTGCTTTTTTGTTCTGCAACGCCCGTCATCTCAAAAACAACTTCGATTGCTCCAATTCTTCTTGGTTCTGCGTTCATAATTTTTGTTACTTCGGCAGTTGAACCTACAAAATCAACCTCCAGATCACGGGCTTTAATCCCCATAATTGTCATCATGCAGCTCGCTAAAGCATTGGCAACAGTATCTGTCGGAGAAAAAGCCTCTCCTTTTCCGTTATTGTCTAATGGTGCATCAGAGATGATCTCGCTTCCTGACTGCACGTGAATTGATTTTGTTCTTAAATCGCCTAAATAGGTTACTTTTGATGTCATTAGTTTGCTACTTTTAAAGTTAAGTCACTGTCGTAATATAAGATATACACACCTTTATTAGCGTGCCCGCCGTCTTCTTTTCTATAATATTGAAATTTATTATCTACTTGCTGCGTTGTCATCAAATCAGCTGTTTCCTGAAATGTTTTTCCTTGCACCAAACGCATCATGGTATCAAAAGTTACATCAAATCCTCTGGTTGCATAAGTTGTTGGGTTCACTTTATTTTTCAGACGGTATTGTTTTTCATAAATTAAAACCGGCTGTTCGTCGCTTTCTCTTGTTACAGAAGGATACATCAGTTTCAATTTAACCAGATTTTCAAAATTAATTTCATCTGTGTCTAATGTACTGTTTGGTTCTAAAATTACCAACTGCACCTGACATGTTTTTTGCGAATCCAGCATTGCTTTAATCGTCGCTTTAATCATGGCTGTATTGGCTGTTTCCATGACAACATAATTCATGCGGTTTGGGATCAGTAAACTTTTTAAATTAGCTGCATCGAGTCCGCCGGTTTCCGTTAAAGAAGCAAATGCAACACCTCGCTGGTTTTGTTTGATATAGTTGATAACCGATTCTTTTTTCTTGTCCACAACTGCAATAATATTTCCGTTTTTAGCGCGCATATAATCAAAAACTGCATTTTTAACCACATCAACAGAAGGAACAGATTGGTATAAATTGTCAATCGGATTTGCGCTGTCTTTTGATAAAGGCGAAATCACCGGAACGTTATACATACGTAGGGTATTTGCAGCAGATTCAGCATTATTTTGATAAAACGGTCCAATTACCGCATCGGCATCCTGAAGCTTACTTGTTAATCCCGACACATTTGAAGTTGTCTTAGTTTCCTGAGAATCATAAATTACAACATCGATTGGTAATTTTAATGTTTTAGCAGAATCGATTGCCATCATAGCTCCCGAATAAAAATCTAAAGTCATATTTAAGAACTTATCATTTTTAATTCTGTTAGCCGTTCCCGCAGTATCATTTTGCACTTTAGCCATATTGAAAGGCAATAATAAAACGACTTTTTTACGTTCGTTTGTCTTTTTCTTTGTCAGTGCTACCACTTCCGCATTATTTTCTTCAGATTCGACCCTGTCTACAATCTTAATACCGCTTCCGGTATTATCAGCAGGTTTTTCTGTATTTCCTGCCGGTTGTTGCGCTACTACAATTGGTGCCGGTGCTAAATATCCGGTTGGAACTTTTATAACCATTCCTTCTTTTACCCCTTCAGAAAGTGACGGATTTAAAGAAGTTAGCTCCTCCTGAGATAAATGAAAAGTTCGTCCCAGACTGTAGAAAGTTTCTTTCGGTTTAACCTGATATTCCATATAAGTTACTGCTTTCTTAGAAGTTTCAGCAGTTTTTTTCGTTTCGACAGGCTTGGCAGCAGTCGGAACACTGTCTGTTTTTGGTGCTGTACCTTTTATCGTAAGTCGGTAACCAACCGGTAAGCTCGCAACAATTTCAGGATTACGTTTTTCTAATTCCTCAACAGAAATATTATACTGTTTAGCAATTCCAAATTTGGTTTCTTTCGGCTGAACGTCATGAAAAACATATTTTTCAGCCCCTTTTTCCTTAACAGGTTTTGCAGCAGCTTTTGGTTTTGATCCTTTAGCAGGAATCACCAGTTTTTGCCCAATCTGAACTCCTGTTTTCTCCAAGTTAGGATTTGCTGCTTTCAAAACTTCATCAGAAATACCATATTTATGTTCGATACTGTAAAAAGTCTCTTTTGGCTGCACTTCGTGAATAATTTCTTTTCCCGAAGGTACGACCGCTTTTGGTTCTGCAGCAGCTTTTTTAGTTTCTGCATTTTTTGTCGGAATCAACAATACCGTATTCGGAGGCAAACTCGTTCTTGCATCCGGATTTAACTGGTAAATATCATAAGGCGTAACCTTAAATTTCTGCGCAATCTGATTAATGGTTTCACCACTTGAAACTTTATATTTCACTACTTTTTCCTGAGAAAAAGCATTAAAACTAATAAAGAATACAAGAGTCAATAATGTTAAATAATATTTCATAGTATGGCTTAAAACAATTTAATTTCTAATTCAAAAGCAAAATTCGAGCCGTTTGTTCTCTTCATCAAAAATTACCTCAGATCAATTTCTACTTTGGCAATAATGATTTCCTTATATAACTCATCTTCTTCTTTTTTCTTGCATTGGTAAAGCACTTCTTCCATGTTTTCAAATTTATCAGCATAAACATAATAGGAAAGGCTGTTAATATTAAAAAAGAAACTCGCCTTAAAAGCGCCGGAATCAATGAGTTTCATAATCTGTTTATCTCGCTCGACTGCGTCTGTAAATATACCTAAAACTAAGTAATACCCGTTTGAAACTTCTTTAAGATTATCATAAACTTCTACCTTTACCGTTTTGTCAGAGCGTAAGGGATTGTCTTTCAGTTCTTGTTTCATTTCTTCTAAAGAAATTGTTTTCGAATTTCCGGCAGGATTTATTTTCTGTTGTTTTCTTACTGCTTCGTCCTGATATTTTTGCAATTTAATCAAAGCCAGTTTATCATCAAATTTTCGGGCTTCCATACTATAATAAGAAGCTTTGCTAATATGCCTTTTTACTTCAATTTTTTTCTGAATGTCCAATGAATCTATTTTTGCGATCAAAAGCTGATTTTGGGTATCGCCCCTCTCCTGCTCTGTTTTATAACGTTTAATTTCTTCTAATGATAAACGCTGCTGTAAAGAATTTGAATTTTTGTTTTTTTCGCTTTCGCGGATTTTCTTCTTATATTCCTGATTTTCTTCTACTGCAATTCGCTCTACTTTATTCATCAGACCGGCGTAGGCTTTTCTGTTTTCAGCCAGTTCTTTTTTCAGCTGAGAAGATAAGTTGCTGGTTTTATTGATTCCTTCAAAAGATTGTTTTTCCAGTCTTTTTGATTCCTCTACATTCAAAATATCCATTTGTTTCAATTCCTTCAAATCACTATTCATTGTCACAACCAGCGAATCTAATTTTGCCATTAAAATATCCTGGAAATTTTTGTTGGCTTCTAAAACCAAACGCAATTTCTCTACCGAGTTTTCTTTAGAACCGTTCATATCATTTAGATTCACTTTCAAATCATTAATTTTTATAATTTTCTGATTAATTTCTTTCTGAACAACAAGACGGTCTTTTAAATCTTCTATTTCAACTGTTTTGGCTTTTGTTTTCTCAACTACAACTTGCTTTTCGGCCAAAGCCAGCATTAATTCTTCGCTCTCATTTGCCGGTTTTATTGTTGCGGTATTAATGGCTAATTTGTTTCCCACAATTAGTCCGTTCACGATTTCGGGATTCTGTGATTCTAACTGGTCAATTGAAATACCGTATTTTTTTGCAATGGAAAATTTTGTTTCTTTTGGTTCAACAACATGAAAAACAGTCTCCTTATTAATGACACGAACTCTTCCGTCCAGCGTTTTTCTTTTATTCGGAATTGCAATGTGCTGACCAATCTGTAATCCGTTTAACAGCAAATCTTTATTTAATTTTTCTAAATCCTCTACCGAAACATTATATTGTCTTGCAATACTGAACAGAGATTCTTTTGCAATAACCTGATGTGTTACTTTTGACGAAACAGCACTTTCTGGTTTTGAAGTGTCTGAATTTTGAGGAATTACCAATTCCTGACCAATCTGAAGTCCGCCGGCAAGAGTTTCCTGATTGGCATTTTGAAGTGCTTCTACAGAGATATGATATTGTTTAGAAAGTCCAAAAAGAGTTTCTTTGGGCTGTACAATATGTTTAACTTCTGTTTTTTGATGTGCAGCTTTTTCCGCATGAACAGGAATCTTAATAATCTGATTATCCTTAATTCCGTTTTGAGAGTCGGGATTAAGTTTGTAAATCTCATCGATAGAAACCTTATACTTTTGGGCTATAAAATAAGCAGTTTCTCCTTTTTGAATTTGATGCTCAATAATTGAATCTTGTGCAGTTATTTTGTTAAAAGACAGAATAAACACAAGAGAAATCGTTAAAAGTTCTCTCATAAATAGTAGGTTATAAATTTTAGGGCTTTACAAATGTAACTTAATTTTAAAAATGACACTATTATTCCCTCTATGTTTGTTACAACTTATAACACTAAATGGTTTCTCCCAAGGAAAAATGTTTTCAGCTTATTTCTAAACAAAAAAAATGCCCACAAAGTGAGCATTTTTATAATTTAAAGCAGTATTTTATTCCCACTCAATTGTTGCAGGTGGTTTTGAACTAATATCGTAAACGACACGATTTACACCTTTTACTTTATTGATGATATCGTTAGAAACTTTCATAAGGAATTCGTAAGGTAAGTGAACCCAGTCAGCAGTCATACCATCTGTAGATTCTACAGCTCTAAGCGCTACTACTTTTTCGTAGGTACGCTCGTCTCCCATTACACCAACGCTGTTTACAGGAAGCAAAATAGCTCCGGCCTGCCAAACTTTATCGTATAATCCCCATGATTTTAATCCCTCGATGAAGACAGAATCTACATCTTGTAATATCTGAACTTTCTCTGGTGTAATATCTCCCAAAATCCTGATTGATAATCCTGGTCCCGGGAAAGGGTGTCTTCCTAATAATTCAGGATCTATTCCTAAAGTAGCCCCAACTCTTCTTACTTCATCTTTAAAAAGCATTCTAAGCGGTTCTACAATTTTTAATTTCATATAATCCGGCAATCCCCCAACATTGTGGTGTGATTTAATTGTAGCCGAAGGTCCTTTTACCGAAACTGATTCAATAACGTCCGGGTAAATAGTTCCTTGTGCAAGCCATTTTACGTCTTCTAAAAGGTGCGATTCGTCATCAAAAACTTCGATAAACACACGGCCAATAGTTTTACGTTTGGTTTCAGGATCACTGATTCCTGCTAATTCGCCAAGGAAACGATCTCCTGCATCAACTCCTTTCACATTTAATCCCATTCCTTTGTACTGATCTAATACATTCTGGAACTCATTTTTACGTAAAAGTCCGTTGTTTACAAAAATACAATACAGGTTCTTACCAATTGCCTGGTTCAATAAAACGGCAGCAACGGTAGAATCTACCCCTCCTGATAAACCCAGAACAACTTTATCGTTTCCGATTTTCTCTTTTAATTCTGCTACCATTTCTTCAACGAAAGCATTTGGAGTAAAGTTTTGAGGAACTTCAGCAATTTTTACTAAGAAGTTTTCCAGCATTTTTGATCCGTCAGATGAATGATAAACCTCCGGATGATATTGAATCGCATAAGTAGTTTCGCCCTCAATTTTATAAGCGGCATATTCTACGTCATGAGTACTTGCTAATTTTACAGCATTTCTTGGCAGACCTTTGATGCTATCGCTATGAGACATCCAAACCTGACTGTTTTCTGAAACGCCTTCAAAGAAAACTTCGTTCTCTTTAATATAAGATAAATTGGCTCTTCCGTATTCTCTTGTATTTGAAGCTGCTACTTCTCCGCCGCTGAAATGCGCTAAATATTGCGCTCCGTAACAAACGGCCAGCATTGGGAGCTTACCTCTAATTTGCGATAAATCAGGGTGAGGCGCATCTTCTCCGCGAACAGAGAAAGGACTTCCTCCTAAAATTACGGCTTTATAACTTGATAAATCACTTGGAATGTGATTGTAAGGAAAAATTTCGCAGAATATATTTAATTCGCGAACTCTACGCGCAATAAGCTGTGTATATTGCGATCCGAAATCTAAAATAAGTACGTTGTGTTGCATGCGCAAAAATACTTTTTATATTTTAAAATGAAAAATTGGAAGTATGAAAAAATTACATTTTTTTTATACTTCCGATTTATAAGATAATAAGCTGCTAAGATTCTTAGTTCCTAAGTTAAAAAAAACTCAGAATCTTAGCAGCTTAGAATCTTAAATAAAAACCAAAAGATTTTTGTTTTCGTATCTGTAGAAAAACCCATTATAAATTTAACTATGAAATCAAAACTTATTGTACTGACAGTTGCTCTGTCTCTTTTTTTAACTTCCTGTGATGCGGTAGACGACTTATTATCGTTTTCTATATCAAACAGTACATCAATCAAGATTAAAAGTACCTCTCCAATCAATCTTCCATCTGAGATTATCACGCCGGATGTTACTACTAATTCCTCTTCTGAATTTGAAAATAATAAAACGAAGGCCAGTCTGGTAAAAGATGTGAAAATCAGATCGCTGAAATTATCAATCGCAGATCCTTCTGATAAAACCTTTACTTTTTTAAAATCGATTCACTTATATATCTCCACAGGCAATTCAGAAGAAATAGAACTTGCTTATCAGGACAATATAAATGTATCGACAAATACCATAGATTTAATTTGTACCGATAAAAAACTGGATCAATATATAAAAGCGGATAGTTATAAAATAAGAACTCAGGTAACTTTAAAAGAAACTTTAACCAAAGATGTAACTGTAAATGCAGCTATGAAGTTTAAGGTTACTGCAGATCCGTTTTAGTTAATAATGCCGAGGTACAAAGTAACAAAGGTACAAAGGTTCAGAGGTAAACGAAGTGTAAATACTTTGTCCCTTTGAACCTTTTTTACTTTTTTACTTTGTACCTTTTTTACTTTGTACCCAGCGCTAAAAGCGCTACTCTTTCGTTACCACAATAGACGCCTTAAATCCTGCTGCGAGGTTATCCCAATAATCGTTTGTAACTAAGGCACCTTTGTCGTCGTAGACTTGTATTTCTGCTGTATTTCCGCCAAGGGTACCAATATTTAAGGCTTCAAAATCTAATTTATTAAAACCGGGTGTAAGGTTTATTTTGACCTGTTGAAAATTCGAGTCTAATAAAAGACGGTCCCTAACCACAATATCATTGGAGGATACTTTTACTAAATCACCGTCAATTGCTCCAAAGTCACGAAACTTGACAATAAAAAATTCTGATTTGGTTTTAAAATCTCCCAGCGAAATATTTCTTTTTACCAAGACGCCGCGTCCTTCACGTAAACCGGCATCTTTTAAAGCCCGATCCAGATCTTTCTCCATTTTTGCCACATATCTATCTCCCGGATTTGCAAAATCGGTTTCGGTAGACATTGTAAATTTGCTCTTTTCTTCACCAATCTGAAATTTCGATTTGGGAGTAATGGTTGTATTTTCAAAAACATTCGGAGTTTTGATTCCGGGAATGTCTGCGGTTTGTCCTGCCGGATTTTTAACTTCCGGAATTGGTGTTTTCTTCGGCTTTGCGCTAAACTTTGGTGCTGCAATAGGTTTGTATTTAGTACCAAACTCCTGAGCTGATACTGAAACGGCAGTGAAAAATAATATGAAAAATAAAATGTGCTTCATTGAAAAAGTATTTATCGAATCGGCTTTTATAATTAATATGAAATCAAAATCAAGCTTTACAAAAATAGCATAATTTGATTAGCAACTACAGCTTTAAGACTTTTATAACATATAATTAAGCTAATATTTGGAATCAAAAAACCTGCCATTATTTTTTTTCGAAAAATAAATTCCAGATTAAAATTTGAAAACTAACATTATACGATTATACAATTAACTGCTTCAAATTATAAAGAGGAGATTTGAGTAGATTATACTTTATAAAAGAAAATCTGTTTTGTGTTCGCGATAACGAATTGTCTTATTTGTCTTGTGTATTTATATTTTGAAAATCACCAGATTATTCTTAACTTCAGGACTTTATTTTACATTTAAAAATCGCACTAAAAATGGACTATATAAACTATTATAAAGCATTAGATGTTACAAAATCTGCCACAGAAGCAGAGATTAAAAAAGCATATCGAAAACTGGCGAGAAAATACCATCCGGATTTAAATCCGAATGACAAAGAAGCAGAAAAAAAGTTCAAGGAAATAAACGAAGCCAATGAAGTTTTGGGCAATCCGGAAAATCGTAAAAAATACGATAAGTACGGAAAAGACTGGAAACACGCCGATGAATTTGAAAAGGCAGGTTACGATCCCAATCAGCAACAGGGCAGACAGCAAAGCAGCTCACAATATTCCGGAGGCGATTTTTCCGGCTTTGGCGGGGATTTTTCAGAAAGTGATTTTTCAGATTTTTTTAATTCTATGTATGGAGGCGCGAGGGGCCGTTCCCAATCCAAATACAGAGGTCAGGATTTTAATGCGGAGTTAGAACTGGATCTGGCATCGGCCTATACTACGCATAAACAAAATTTGACGGTAAATGGAAAAAACATCCGAATTACCATTCCTGCCGGAGTAGAAAACGGTCAGGTTATAAAAATTCCCAATCACGGAGGTCCCGGGGCAAACGGCGGACCAAACGGCGATTTGTATATTACTTTTATTATTTCTAATACTTCCGATTTTAAACGCGAAGGTAATAATTTGTATGCCGACGCTCCCTTAGATCTTTATACTGCGGTTCTAGGCGGCGAAACTTTTATCAATACTTTTGATGGAAAGGTAAAAATTAAAGTTGCACCGGAAACCCAGCCGGGAACAAAAGTAAAACTGAAAGGGAAAGGTTTTCCTGTTTATAAAAAAGAGAATCAGTTTGGTGATTTATACATAACATATACCATAAAAGTTCCAACCCGATTATCAGAAAAAGAAAAAGAATTATTTCAGGAACTGGCAAAACTAAGAAATCATGAAAAATAAAAATTTAATCCAGATCAAACAGTTTTGTATTTATCACGAAATTGAAAATACTTTTATTACCGAATTGAATAATTATGGTCTGATACAAATTATTGTGGAAGAAAATGATGAATATCTTGAACCTGAGCAGCTACCTGCAATTGAAAAAATGATTCGCATGCATTACGATTTAAAGATAAATCTGGAAGGAATCGACGCGATTGCCCATCTTTTAAATCGCATTGAAACTTTACAGCAAAACTTAAATACAGCGCATAACAAACTGCGTATTTACGAAGAAAGGCAATCCGAATAAAAATTTAAATATCACAAAAAAGCTTGATTTCCGAATTGATTTCAAGCTTTTTTTAATGACTGTAAAAAGCATAATTCTTAAATTGCGTCCTCTTAATTAACCTGAATTTGCTTTTACAAACCTTAATCAAATTCGCAAAAAATATAAAAATGAAAAGAGAAAACATCTTAACCGGATCGCCTTGGGAAGACAAAATGGGATATTGCCGCGCTGTAAGAATTGGTAATATCGTTGAAGTTTCCGGAACTGTAGCTATTGTTGACGGCGAAAAAGTAAAAGCAGACGATGCTTATGCTCAGACTTATAATATTTTGGAGCGGGTTGAAAAAGTATTGGAAGATTTGAATGTTGGCATGAAAGACGTGATCAGAACCAGAATTTTTACCACCGACATTTCTACTTTTGAAGAAGTTGCCAGAGCTCATGCTTCTTTTTTTAAAGATATAAAACCAACCACAGGATTTTACGAAATAAGTAAACTGGTTGCTCCTGAATATTTAGTTGAAATTGAGTTTACTGCTGTAGTGCAGGAATAATTTCTTTTTGCTATGAATTACACTAATTTCCTGTCGGTGATCATCCTGAAGGGAGTCGAAGGCGCATGAGGAATGGGCTTCGACTCCGCTCAGCCTGACATGAGATTTCGACGAGCCTGACATTAGATTTGATAACTTTAAATTGAAAAGATTTTTTATTCTTCTTAATTAATGCAAATCAAATTCGTGTAAATTTGTGAAATTCGCGGCAAATCAATTTTAAAATTATTAATGACCAGTCAAGACCCAAAACAATTATTGCTCAGTATTTTCAAATGGATGCTCATTTGTGCTTTGATTGGCATTTTTTCTGGTTCTGCATCGGCTTTTTTTTTAGTTTCTTTAGAATGGGTTACGCAATTTAGAACGAATCACAACTGGATTATCTGGCTTTTGCCTTTCGGCGGATTACTTGTTGGTTTAAGTTATTATTATTGGGGTGAATCTGTTGTAAAAGGCAATAATTTACTGCTCGAGGAATACGAAAATCCCAGAAAAACAATTTCGTTTAAAATGGCACCTCTAGTGCTTTTAGGAACTTTAATTACGCATTTATTTGGAGGTTCTGCTGGGCGTGAAGGTACGGCAGTACAAATGGGAGGCGCAATTGCCGATCAGTTCACCAAAATTTTCAAACTCGATACTTCAGAACGCAAGACTTTAATTATTCTCGGAATCAGTGCAGGATTTGCCTCTGTTTTTGGAACGCCTCTTGCAGGTGCAATATTCGCTTTGGAAGTCTTATATTTCAGTAAAATTAATTTCAAAAGCATTACTCTGTCCTTTCTTGTAGCGTACGCAGCGTATTTTACAGTAGAATTCTGGAAAGTAAAACATACTCATTACAGCATTCCGATAATTCCTGAAATTACTTTTACTTCTCTTTTTTACACTATTCTTGTGGGGATCTTGTCCGGATTTGCCGCTTTATTATTTTCAAGAAGCACTCATTTTTGGGGATCACTTTTTTCAAAAATCAAATATCCTCCGTTAAGACCTTTTATTGGCGGTATCTTTTTAGCCGTTGCGATAGCCGGTTTCGGATTTTACAAATTCTCTGGCTTAGGAGTTCCCATAATTGCTGACTCTTTTTCGAATCCAAATCCATGGTACTATTTTCTGTTTAAAATTCTTTTTACCGGATTTACCTTGGGAGCCGGATTCAAAGGCGGTGAAGTAACGCCGCTGTTTTTTGTTGGCGCCACTTTAGGAAGTGCTCTTTCAAATGTAATTCCGATGCCAATTGCGCTTTTGGCCGGAGTCGGATTTGTCGCTGTATTTTCTGGCGCGACGCACACCCCGATCGCCTGCACTATTATGGGAATGGAATTATTTGGAATTGCTCCCGGAATCTTTATCGCGATCGCCTGTGTAGTTGCCTATTTTTTCTCGGGTCCTGTCGGAATTTACAAATCCCAAATTGTAAAAGGAGCGAAATTTAAATTGTACCAAAAATTTCATAAAAAAGAACTAGAGAATCTTTAAACTTACATTTGATACCAACTACAATTAAGTTAAGAATTGAAAAGCAACATCAAAAAACTGCCCATTTCCGGTTAAACACCGAATTCTAAAATTATTTCAGCATTACATTAAAAAAATGTAAATTCGCAAACTATGAAAATACAAGATATTCAGGCGGTTCAATTATTACTCGCTACCCCAAAGAAAATTGCAATCATTCCTCACAGAGGACCGGATGGCGATGCAATGGGCTCTACATTAGCTTTATACCACTTTTTAATAAAAAATAATCATCAGGCGACAGTTATTGCTCCAAATGATTTTCCAAACTTTCTGTCTTGGCTTCCGGGATCTGAAACAGTAAAAATATTTGAAAAAGATACCGAAAACTGCACCAGAATTTTAGAAGAAGCAGAAATTGTTTTTACACTGGATTTTAACGCCTTTCATCGTACAGGTGAAATGGAACATACATTAAAGAAGTTATCGGCAACATTTATCATGATCGATCATCATCAAAAACCCGATGATTATGCCACTTATATGTATTCTGACACGGCATTTGGATCTACTTGTGAAATGATTTACAACTTCATAGATTTTTTAAACAAAAGAGAAGATCTGGATAAAACTATTGCGACTTGTATCTATACGGGAATTTTAACCGATTCAGGTTCATTTCGTTTTCCGGGAACAACAGGAAATACACATAGAATCATAGCCGAATTAATTGATTTAGGAGTTGAAAATACTCAAATTCCTGTTTTATTATTTGACAATAGTTCGTACAGCAGATTACAGTTATTGGGTCGTGCTCTGCAAAATATGAAAGTTTTTGAAGAACATAATACTTCATACACCACCCTTACTCAGGAGGAATTAGATTCTTTCCAGTATGTTAAAGGTGACACAGAAGGAATTGTTAATTATGGCTTAAGTATTAAAGATATCGTTTTTACTGCTATTTTTATTGAAAATAAGGAAGAGAAAATAATCAAGATTTCATTCCGTTCACAAGGCGGTTTTGATGTCAACCAGTTTGCACGCGATCATTTTAACGGAGGCGGTCACAGTAACGCTGCCGGCGGAAGATCTGATGCATCAATGGAAGAAACAGTTAAGAAATTTGAAGATTTAGTAACAAAACTAAAATTATAGTCCAAATCATGAATTACCTGAAACTTAGCATTTATAGTTTGCTTTTTGCTGTTTTACTCATCAGCTGCAAGCATCATGAAGAAGCCAGAAGACCTATCTCAACTGCTTCCGGAACATTTATGAAAAAATCGGCTGACAGAAATAAAAAATTAGTGGCAAATGAAGAAGATGTCATAAAAAAAATCATTCAGAGCAATCCAAAAGTAAAATATTATGCTACCCCAAAAGGCTATTGGTTTAATTATGAAGAAAAGAATGAGGCCGAAACCGCAACACCAAGAAAAGGAGATATCGCTTATTTTAATCTTGAAATGAAAGATATCAAGGGTAACATAATCTATTCTGATTCTGATTTGGGACCGCAAACTTATTATGTAGATAAGCAGGACATCATGATGGGTTTAAGAGACGGAATCAAAAGGATGCATAAAAATGAAACTATTACGTTTTTATTTCCATCCCACATGGCTTACGGTTATCACGGAGACAACAAAAAAATTGGTCCAAACGAATCTTTAATCGTTACAGTAACGCTTAGAAATTTTATTCCGGATCCGGAAGCACAGACTGCTGCTCCAGCCGCAAAAACTCCTCAAACTGTCACGCCAAAACCAGCAGTTTCAAAACCAGCAGCAACTCCCAAAAAAGACACATTAACACAATAAAAATCAACATTTTAAAATGAAAAAGATTATCTTATTATTACTATTGGCCGTAAGCTCATTTTATTCCTGTAAAGACGATCACAGTAATCTGCCTGATGGTTTATATGCCGATATTGAAACCAACAAAGGCCACATTATTGTAGAACTTGATTATAAAAAAGCGCCTATCACAGTGGCAAACTTTGTGACGCTGGCAGAAGGTAAAAATGAGTTTGTTACCAATGAAAGCTTAGAAAAGAAACCTTTCTTTGATGGTTTAAAATTTCACAGAGTTATTGAAAATTTCATGATTCAAAGTGGTGATCCATTAGGAACAGGTTCAGGAGATACCGGCTATAAATTTAAAGATGAATTTTCGGATTTAAAATTTGACAAAGCAGGCGTTTTAGCCATGGCAAACAATGGACCCGGCACAAACAGCAGCCAATTTTTTATTACGCATGTTGAAACTCCGTGGTTAGATAATAAACACACTATTTTTGGTCACGTAGTAGATACAAAGACACAGGAAGTGGTAAACAAAGTAGTTCAGGGAGACAATATCGTTGCTGTAACTATCATCAGAAATGGTGAAGCAGCGAAAAAATTTGACGCTGTAAAAGTTTTCCATGATTATTTTGCAGACATTGCAAAAGAACAAAGCAAAGCTGCTGAAGTTCAAAAAGAAAAAGTAGCTTCGTATGCGGCTTTAAAAGCAAAAGCTATTAAAACAACAAGTGGTTTAGAATATGTAATTACCGAAAAAGGAAGTGGCAAAAAACCTGCATCAGGAAGTACGATTTATATTCATTATGCTGGTTTTCTTGAAGATGGTACTTTATTTGACACCAGTATAGAAGATGTTGCTAAACAATTTGGAAAGTTTGATGCTGCCCGTGCAGAAGCAAAAGCATACCAGCCTATTGAATTTAAAGCAGGCAAAAAAGACGGTTTAATTCCCGGATTTATTGAAGGAGTTGAGCAGTTATCACTGGGAGAAAAAGCAGTGCTTTTTATTCCGTCGCACTTAGCATACGGCGCAACGGGTGCCGGAGGTGTAATTCCGCCAAATGCTAATATTATTTTTGAAATTCAAATTACAGAAAAACCATAAATAGTTTATCAAAGACTTAAATTTAAAAGCAATGAAGTTTAAATTTCTATTTTTATTTTGCTTAGCAATAGTTAATATTCAGGCTCAGACTAAAAAACCTGCAGCAAAACCTGCAGCTAAGGCAAAAACGACAACAACTGCAAAACCAGTTGCAAAACCGAATAATACCGAAGGAATTTTTGCTACAATTTCTACTTCAAAGGGAGATATTGTTGTCTCGTTAGAATACGTTAAAGCACCTGTCACCGTTGCTAACTTTATTACTCTGGCAGAAGGAAAAAATCCTTTTGTAAAAGTGGAACGTTTAAAAGGAAAACCATTTTATGACGGTTTAAAATTTCACAGAGTAATTAATGACTTCATGATTCAGGGTGGAGATCCTCAGGGAACCGGAGCAGGAGATCCCGGGTACTCATTTAAAGATGAATTTGTTTCAGAATTAAAATTTGAAAAAGGAGGTGTTCTTGCCATGGCAAATTCCGGTCCGGCAACAAATGGAAGTCAGTTTTTCATTACACATAAAGAAACGCCTTGGTTAAACGGAAAACATACCATTTTTGGACATGTAGTTTCTGGTATGGACAATGTAAATAAAATTGTTCAGGACGATATCATGACCAAAATTACGATTACACGCAAAGGCGCTGCAGCTAAAAAGTTTGATGCTGTAAAAGTTTTTAGTAATGAAATGAAAAAAGGAGAATTGCAAAAAGAGGAATCTCAAAAAGTAGTCTCTGCTAAAGCTGCTTATTTTGCTGCTACTAAAGCAAAAGCAACCACGACAGCTTCTGGTTTAAAATATGTTATTACTCAAAAAGGTACCGGTGTTAAAGGTGCCGACGGCTCTACTATTTACTTTCACTATGCAGGGTATTTTGAGGACGGAAACTTATTTGACAGCAGTATGTCTCAGGTAGCAAAAGCGTATGGAAAATATGATGCCAACAGAGATGCACAAGGAGGATATAAAGCTTTTCCTTTTACAGTTGGAAAAAAGGACGGCATGATTCCCGGTTTTATCGAAGCTCTTGATATGATGACAGACGGAGAAAAAGCCATTTTCTTTTTGCCTTCCAATCTGGCGTATGGGGAAAAAGGTGCAGGCGGTGTAATTCCTCCTAATTCTACTTTGGTTTTTGAAATTGAAACGTATCAAAATCAGCCTAAATAATTTAAACAGAACAATTCTGATTATATAAAACCATCAAAATTCATTTTTTGATGGTTTTCTTTTTTTTTACACAATTCACAATTCAGCACTTTAAAATTTAATTTTATTGCTATTAAATCACTATTCTCAACATAGTACCATGAAATCTTAAATAAAATAACTTACCTTTGCCGGCTTAAATTTTTTAAAATTAATTATTATGACGTTGCAAAATAATGTTCTTAAAGGTGTTTTTCTTGTTGCTCTTGGAGCTACAACTTACGGTATGCTTGCAACCTTTGTAAAAATAGCGTACACCGAAGGATATACTACCGCAGAAGTTACGACATCACAATTTATTTACGGTATTATCGGAATATTGCTTATCAATCTTTTTCAGAAAATAAGGAATAAAAATAAAGCAGAGAGAAAAGCAACTCCAAAAAACATTTTTAACTTAATGCTTGCCGGAACTTCATTAGGTATGACCAGCTTATTTTATTATCTGGCTGTAAAATATATTCCGGTTTCAATTGGTATTGTTTTACTTATGCAAACCGTTTGGATGGGCGTTTTACTTGAAATGTTTTTAGAAAAAAAATTACCTTCCAAACAGAAAGTGATTGCGGTTTTAATTGTACTTTTTGGAACTGTCCTGGCCACAAATATCATCAATAATGACATAGAGCTGGACTGGAGAGGTTTGCTATGGGGAATGCTGGCTGCAGCATCTTTTACAACCACTATGTTTACTGCAAATAGTGTAGCAACCGAAATTTCATCAGCACAAAGAAGTCTCTATATGCTTTTGGGTGGTGCTATTATCGTTTTTTCTTTTGCTTTTGCAACTCAGGTAACGCCTTTCAATCTTGATATTTTCTTAAAATGGGGACTTGTTTTAGCTTTATTTGGTACTATTATCCCGCCTTTGTTAATGACTGCAGGCTTTCCGTTAACCGGTATCGGACTCGGAAGTATAGTTTCTGCACTTGAATTACCGGTTTCCGTGATGATGGCTTATTTTCTATTGAATGAAGAAGTAATCCTTTCCCAATGGATTGGAATAGTATTAATCATTCTGGCTATTATTATTATGAATGTAAATTTCAAATCCAAAAAGAATCTTTAATAAGTAAAAAAAGTATTACAGCAACGCTGTATTTGCTATTTTTTTTCTAATTTCGTTAGAAATAAACTTTATATCATGACATTACCCTGGCATTTATATTTAATGGCTTTGCTTTATATTCTTGCCGGATTCAATCATTTTAGAAAACCGGGAATGTATATGAGGATCATTCCTCCTTTTTTTACAAATCCGAAGTTAATTAATATGTCAAGCGGAATTGCCGAAGTTATTTTTGGCATTTTGCTCATCCTGCCTTTGACTACTCACTTCGCCGCCTGGGGAATTATAGCACTGCTTATTGCTGTATTTCCTGCAAATTTATTCATGTTTCAAAATAAAAAAGCAGGTTTTGGTTTACCAAGATGGATTTTATTTGTACGTTTGCCCTTACAAATTGTTTTAATTTATTGGGCTTACCAATATACATTCTAACATTAACCATTTAAATTGTTTTATTTATGAAAAAATTATTTGCTGAGTTCTTCGGAACTTACTGGCTTGTATTTGGCGGTTGCGGTAGTGCGCTATTTGCGGCGGGATTCCCTGAGTTAGGAATTGGATTTGCGGGTGTCGCATTGGCCTTTGGTTTAACAGTTCTTACAATGGCGTACGCTGTTGGGCACATTTCGGGCGGACATTTTAATCCGGCTGTTTCTGTTGGTTTATGGGCTGGCGGAAGATTTCCTGCAAAAGATCTTTTGCCTTACATAGTGGCACAATGCATCGGAGCTATTGCCGCTGCCGGAACACTATATACAATTGCCTCCGGAAAAGCAGGGTTTGTAATCGATAATACCAGAGCTGGCGCATTTGCTACAAATGGTTTTGGAGCCTTTTCTCCAGACGGATACTCAATGATGTCATGCTTTATAGCTGAATTTGTACTGACCTTATTTTTCTTATTGATTATTTTAGGAGCAACAGATAAATTTGCCAGCACACCATTCTGCGGAGTAGCAATTGGTCTGGCTTTAACACTGATACACTTAATTAGTATTCCGATTACCAACACATCTGTTAATCCTGCAAGATCACTTTCTCAGGCAGTATTTACACTGGGAGAACCCCTTTCTCAGGTTTGGCTGTTCTGGGCCGCTCCTATTTTGGGTGCTGTAACAGCAGGATTTATCTACAAGACGTTATTGCAAAATCATGCGGAAGCATAACTTACATTTCCCAAACAAATTACATAATCATTTAAAAATTTAAATATAATGGCATTTATATATTTCTTACTGATAGGAGCAATTTCAGGCTGGCTGGCCGGACAACTATGGAAAGGCGGCGGATTTGGTCTTATCGGAAATATCATCGTTGGTATTATCGGAGGATTCTTTGGCGGATGGCTTGCCGGACAACTTGGTATTGGCGGAGGCGGACTGCTGTGGCAAATTATAATCGCTGCAGGTGGTGCATGGCTTTTATTATTTCTTATTAGCCTTATCAAAAAATCTTAATAAGATAACCGTTTAATTATTACTTTTAAGAGAAAATCAAATTCCTATTTGATTTTCTCTTTTTTTTTGAATAACGACGAAAGAAAACTCATTTCCAATTAAAGTATTTTATTATGAACGAAATAATTTCTTACTTCAGTACCATTCCTTCTTCTCACAGAAGTCTGATTTTAGTTGGTGGAATTACCATTTTCTGGCTTATAGAAAACAGTTTTCCATTATTTAAAATGCAATATAAAAAATGGCCTCACGCCGGTATAAATTTCTTCTTTACATTTACAACGATTGTCGTTAATTTTATTTTAGCCTTTATATTAATCAGAACAGCAGGCTGGACAATCCAAAATAATTTTGGACTTTTGCAATGGCTTCCCGAAATGCCGGTCTGGCTCTATACGATAATTGGCTTACTTCTTTTAGATCTTATCGGCGCTTATCTCGCCCATTTTACAGAACACAAGATCAAAGTACTGTGGCAGTTTCATCTGGTTCATCACACAGATACTTGGATTGACACTACAACAGCCAATCGACATCATCCTGGTGAAAGTGTTGTTCGTTTTATTTTTACTACCGTAGGCGTTTTACTTATAGGAACACCAATGTGGTTGGTTTTTCTCTATCAGTCCTTATCGGTTATTGCTTCGCAGTTTAATCACGCTAATATTTCACTGCCCGAAAGGCTCGATAGTATTTTAAGCTATTTTATAGTTTCTCCGAATATGCATAAAGTGCATCACCATTATATTTTGCCCTATACAGATAGTAATTATGGCAATATTTTCTCTGTTTGGGACAGAATTTTCGGCACCTTTAGTTATTTGCCCAAAGACCAGCTTATATATGGGGTTGATACTCATATGCTGCCTGAAGAAAATAATGAATTGAAGAATCTGCTAAAAATTCCATTTCAAAAATCACGATCTTTCAAAAACTATTAAAATCCCTAAAAAAAGTGCCGTTTACACAACCAACTTATTATTTTTTTTTTTAATATTGATACAGAAATTGAAAATCAATCTATTAATAATTAAAACCCTATTTTGAATTAATTTTCACGAGATGAAAAAGAGTAACCGCAAAGAATTAACTTGGGAACAAACTGAAAAACTTGTTTCGTTAGCGTTGGAAGAAAGGAATCCATTCGAAATTATTAAAAAAGAATTTGGATTAGCAGAAAAAGAAGTCTTGGAAATCATGAAAAAGAAAATGCCTCTTGAAAAATTTGAGATGTGGAAAAAAAAGGCTGTTGCAAACAAACCAAAACCAAAGCCTGTAAAAATAGATGATTTTGACGAAGATCTGGACGGAAAATATTATATAAAAAATAAATTTGATTAAGACAAAGCTCCTGTTTTTCAGGAGTTTTTTTTTACCTTTAAATAAAATGTGATTTTTTAGTAACTTTTCAGTCCCTTTTGTGACAAATACAATAATTAAAAATATACAAATGAAAAAAATACTTTACACCTTAGCTCTGGCGGTAACTTTTTGGAGCTGTAAAACCGGTAGCACCGGAGCCGCGAAAAGCAATACAGTAGAAGTTAATATCAATCTAACTGATGTTAAAGACGATAAAGTCTTAGTAACAGTTACTCCACCGGCTATCAAAACAGATGAAATCGTTTACAGTATTCCGAAAACTGTTCCCGGAACTTATTCTACAGATAACTACGGAAAATATGCTGAAGATTTCAAAGCATTTGATGCAAAAGGTACTGCACTTACAGTAAAAAGAATAGACGATAATTCATGGTCTGTCTCTAACGCAAAAACTTTAAAAAAGATTACTTATTTAGTAAACGATACTTTTGATACTGAAAAAGGAACTGGATTTGGTAATGATGACGTTTTTTCTCCGGCAGGAAGCAACATAAATGCAGGTGTAAACTTTATGGTGAATACACACGCTTTTGTAGGGTATTTTCAGGATAAATTAGATGTTCCTTATAAAGTTACGGTTACACATCCTGAAACACTTTGGGGCGCAACTTCTATGACAGATGAAGATGCAAGCAATACTTCGGATGTTTTTAAAACTTCGCGTTATGCTATCTTAGTTGAGAACCCAATTATGTATTCTAAACCGGATTACACTACTTTTAATGTAAACGGAATGGATATTTTGATTGCAGTGTATTCTCCTACTGGAAAATTTACTGCTGAAAGTATTACACCGGAGATGAAAACAATGATGACGGCACAGAAAAACTTTTTAGGTAAAGTAAATTCTACTAAAAAATATACGGTATTGCTATACTTATCAAGTATGGCAAAAGATGACGCTCACGGTTTTGGTGCTTTAGAACATCCAACGGCTACAACAGTTGTTTTACCAGAGACAATGCCAAAAGAAAAATTGGTTGAATCTATGAAAGACGTGGTTTCTCACGAATTCTTTCATATTGTGACTCCGTTAACAATTCACTCCAAAGAGATTCAGTTTTTTGATTACAATGCACCAAAAATGTCTGAACATTTATGGATGTATGAGGGAGTAACAGAATATTTTGCTAATCTTTTTCAAATCAATCAGGGGTTAATTGATGAAGCAGAATTTTACCCTCGTATTGCAGATAAAATCGAACAGGCGAAAGGTTTAAATGATACCATGTCGTTTACTGTAATGAGTAAAAATGTATTAGAGCAACCCTATAAGGATCAATACTTAAATGTATACCAAAAAGGAGCTTTAATTGGGATGTGTATCGATATCATTATTAGAGAAAAAAGCAACGGAGAAAGAGGTATCTTAGATTTAATGCATAAATTATCAGAAGAATATGGTGTTGAAAAACCTTTTAATGATAATGAGCTATTCGCAAAAATCACTTCATTAACTTATCCAGAAGTAGGTGAATTTTTAAATAAATATGTTGCCGGCACTACTCCGATTCCTTACGATTTTTATTTAACTAAAGTGGGTGTTACGAAAGCTTCTGAGAAGAAAGCCGGAAATCCTTTCCTTAAAGGACAAACACCTTTTATCACAATTGATAAAGCTACCAAAGAAATTGCCGTTCGTTCTGATGTTGAACCAAACGAATTTTTCAAAAATTTAAACTTAAAAGGCGGAGAGAAAATCTTAGCGGTAAATAATAAACCTTATTCTTTAGACAACATTTACGATTTGATTACCGAAAGTGAAAACTGGAAAGAAAATGATCCAATTACGGTGAAAGTAAAACGTGGTACGAAAGAAGAAACAATTAAAGGAACAATAAAATTACCATACGAACAGAGTGAAACTTTCAAAGCAACCGATGCTTCAAAAGAAAAACTTAAAAATGCATGGTTAAAAGGATAAGTTACTTTTTAGAATTATATAAAAACAGAAAACCGACAATCATTAAGATTGTCGGTTTTTTTGTGATTCTTGTCAGACCTAGCAAAGTCGACGTAATAGTCAAATTCGTTTTGTTGAAGGCTTCTCTCGAAGTATCGGCACGCTTAGTCTGATATTCTTTATTTTTATTTCAAAACAGCAGATAATTTCAGTACTGATCTGTACCGCTTATTTCTTTACAGGAAACTTCCAGTCAAATTCATCTTTATCATTGATTATCGCACCGATTTCAAATTTTACTACTTCATCAAATTCTGTCTGAAGAATAAACCAGTTGTCTTCGTTAAAATAATTCTCAAAAGTATCAAATGTTTCCTGAGTGAATTTTGTAATGCCTTTTGTTGCTAAATCTTTTTTTACATCAGCAATTTTTCTTCCAATCAGTTTAAAGCCAAAAACTTCCAGATCCTGATGTGAAACTACTGCGTAACCAAATTTTAAATCTTCTTCCTCATAAAATGTAAGTCTTGCTTTCAATGCATTGTAAACAAAAATTACATTGTCATCTTCGTCTTTATAGTTTTTATCAGGTTTTCCTAAAGCTGCCGTTACATCGTTTTGCTTCATTCCGAAAAGCAATTTGTCAATTCCTGATTTTAAGTTTATTTTCATATTTTTTGTCTCTTATTTGAAATGCAAATTTCGTGAAGTTTTTTTGTTTTGCCACGAATTGCACAAATTTTCTCTGTTTTTTTATTGTCAGGCTGAGCAACTTATAATTCATAACTTATAATCCATAACTTTTATTAGGTTTACTACTCATATAAAAAGTAATTTTCCCGCCATTCATAACATCCGAATGTTTTAAGAAAGGTTTTGAAATCTCTTTACCATTCAATAAAACTTTAGAAACAAAAACATTTTTATCCGATTGGTTTACTGTTTCAACTTCAAATGTTTTATTGTTTTCTAAATTAAAAACAGCATTTTTAACCAATGGACTTCCCAACGCATATTCATCAGAACCTGGCGCAACCGGATAAAAACCTAAACTGCTAAAAATATACCAGGCACTCATTTGTCCGAAATCGTCATTTCCGCCTAAACCATCAGCTCCGTTGCGGTACATTTTTTTTAAGATCATTCTGATTTTATCCTGTGCTTTCCATGGAGAATTGGTCCAATTGTATAAATAAACCACATGATGCGAAGGCTCATTTCCGTGAACATAATTCCCGATGATTCCTTCTCGGGTAATATCTTCGGTATTTTCAAAATATTTATCCGGAAGATGCATATTGAATAATGAATCTAAACGAACTTTAAATTTCTCATTTCCTCCCATCAGTTTAATCATTTCAGCAGGATCCTGAGGGACGTATAAACTATAATTCCACGAATTTCCTTCAATAAAACCTTGTCCGTGTGTATCTAATGGATCAAATTCTTTTTTAAAAGTTCCGTCATTTAATTTAGGACGCATGAAACCTGTTTTAGCATCGTAAACGTTTTTATAGTTTTTAGATCTTTCGATAAATTCATTATAAATATCTGTTTTTCCTAATTTCTTCGCCGCCTGCGCAATCGCCCAGTCATCATAAGCGTATTCTAAAGTTTTAGAAACCGAAGCCCCGTTTTTGTCTTCTGGAACGTAACCCATTTTCATATAATATTCTAATCCATCATAATAAGGAACTTTGGCCGTATTTACACAAGCCTGAAGCGCTTTTTCAGAATCAAAACTCGTATTACCTTTTACGATTGCATCGGCAACTACAGAAACGGAATGATAGCCAATCATACACCAGTTTTCATTGGCATAATGCGACCAGATTGGCAGCATTTTATGTACACTCTGATCAGAATGCGCGAGCATTGAACTGACCATATCTGAATTTCGTTTTGGCTGTACAATATTAAATAACGGATGCAAAGCTCTGTAAGTATCCCAAAGCGAATAACTGGTATAATTGGTAAAATTTTCGGCTTTGTGTACATTCATATCCAATCCTTTATAATTTCCGTCAAGATCCATATATTCTGTCGGGCCTAAAAAAGCGTGATACATGGCCGTGTAGAAATTAACTAAATCTTCTTTTTGAATCGTTTCTACCTGAATTTTATTCAGTTCCCTGTTCCAAACTTCCTGACTTTGCTTTTTTACTTTTTCGAAATCCCAGCCTGGAATTTCTTTTTTCATGTTCTCTAATGCACCGGCAGAACTTACGGGTGATAAAGCCATTTTTATTTTGATTTTTTCGCCTTCGGCTGTATCAAAATCAAAGAACAATTTTAGGTTTTGCCCTGCCATTTCAGGGAAATTTTTAGTCTGATCAAATCTTCCCCAAAAACCTCGATAAACACTTTTTTCCAGCGCAGCCTGTCCGTAACTTTTAATTGGTTTACTGAAAGACATCGCAAAATAAACCGTTCTGGTTCTCGCCCAGCCGTTTGTCTGACGATATCCCGTAATTAAAGTGTCGTTTTCTACGCGAACAAATGTCCAGACATTCTTTTTATCATAATTGTAAATTCCGGAAGTCAGATCCAGAATAATATGCGCGTCATTAGATTTTGGAAAAGTATATTGGTGCATTCCCACTCTTGTGGTCGCCGTCAATTCTGCTTTAATATTATGGTCTTCCAGAAGGACACTATAATAAGCAGGTTCGGCTTTTTCCGTTTGATGCGAAAAAGCAGAACGATAACCTGATTCCGGTTTTGAAGCTACTCCGGGATTTAATTGAAGTTTTCCAGTTGTGGGCATAATTAAGAAATCACCCAAATCAGAATGTCCGGTACCGCTAAAATGTGTGTGGCTAAAACCAACAATTGTTTTGTCTTCGTATTGATAACCGGCGCAATATTTATAAACTTCGCCGTTATATTTTCCGTTTAAACTATAGGCAATTGTATCGGTTTCGGGACTTAACTGCACACTTCCAAACGGAACTGTTGCGCCGGGATAAGTATGTCCCATCTTAGCCGTTCCAATCATAGGATCTACATACTGGACAAGATTTTTAAGAGTATTATTTTTTTTCTGTGCATTGGTATGGATAGAAAAAGAAAGAGTAAAAAATAAGTATACAATTATAAAAGCGGGTTTCTGCAGCATATTCATTATTAGTTTTTGGAATATTTATTAGTGTAGAAAATTACAACAAAAACTGTTTTTAAAAAACATAAAATTACATTACTACAAAAAAAGGTTTTAAATATCTTTGATTAATAAATACCAGCATTCATGAAAAATTACTTCTTTTTATTATTTTTTTATTCTGCCCTAATTTTTTCTCAGAAAACCGAAAGTAGAAAATTAAACAAACAAGAAATTGCGCAGAAACAAATTGAAAATCCGAGTGGATTTCCAATTTATAAAGCTTATGAATTGAAAGACAAAAACGGGATAAGCAATATAGTTTTATGCGAAAATCAAAAAGTTATTTCTAAAGAGGACACATTAAATACTAAAATTCAGGCTAATTTTATCACCATAGAAAATGGACAATCTCGTATAAAATGGACCATTAATGATGTATTGGAAGATTATATTCCGAAAGAAACTACGATCTGGTTCTGGACCAAATATTGCAGTTTTAAAGATCTTGACGGAGACGGATATATTGACCCGGTTATTGTATATGGCACCAGAACGGAATATGATCAAGTGCGCAGGGTAAAAATAATCACAGTTTATAAAGACAAAAAGTATGTGATCCGTGCAGTAGAATGCGATTTGGATGATTGCAGAAGTTTTAAAAAAGATTCTAACTGGAATTCTCTTCCTCAGAAAATTAAAACTTATACAGATCAATTGGTAATTAAATTACGAAAAGAACAGAATTTGCTTTTAAAAGACGGGTAATGATTTAATGGTAAATTGTGAAATGTGAATTGTGAAATGTGAATTGTGAAATGTAAACGATACTTCTAATTTTTATTCGTTCATTTCATCGTAGCGTTCGGGAACTTGCGGATCGTAGAGCGGAAGTTTGAATTCTTCCATTACTTCTACCAATTTATTCATGGTTTTGCCTTCGGTTCCGTAACAGTCAATTTTAATACTTTGCGAAGTTGTGATGACCTGAAATGCTCCTTTACCTTTTGGATTTTTCCAGCTATTTTCATCTACTCTTTCCCAGTCTGAAAAAACAGAATTGATTCTGTTTAGAATTACTTCTGTCTGAAGAGCAGCGAGACCTTCCACTTCTTGTTTTTCTACAAGAGCTTCATAAACTTCCTGATTATTAAGGTAAATTTCGTCTAAATATCTCCAAAAAAGTAATTCGTACATAGTTGGTGTGTTTTTGAAACCATATAAGTCAATTAAGTTCATTTAAAAATGCAACTTAACTGACTTATATGGTTTTAATTATTTTATTTAATAATTGAATGTTCCGTATTCACTTGTAATAGTCAGCTTTTTAGAATCTGAAGCTTCTACTCTACCCACGATTTGTGCGTCAACATTAAATGATTTTGAGATTTCAATAATATCCTGAGCAATATTTTCGGGAACATACAGTTCCATTCTGTGGCCGCAGTTGAAAACCTGATACATTTCTTTCCAATCTGTTTTGGATTGTTCCTGAATCAATTTAAACAATGGCGGAACCGGAAATAAATTGTCTTTTATTACATGTAAATCTTTCACAAAATGAAGGATTTTTGTCTGTGCACCTCCACTGCAATGCACCATTCCGTGAATTTCCTGCGGTGTATATTGATCTAAAATTTTCTTGATAATCGGCGCGTAAGTTCTGGTTGGCGAAAGAACCAATTGCCCTGCATTTATCGGACTGTTTTCCACTTCATCTGTTAAGTTTACCTGACCCGAATAAATTAATTCTTCCGGAACAGCGGCATCATAACTTTCAGGATATTTTTTAGCCAGATATTTTCCGAAGACATCGTGACGCGCAGAAGTAAGTCCGTTACTTCCCATTCCTCCGTTATAACTTTTTTCGTAAGAAGCCTGTCCAAAAGAAGCCAGACCAACAATTACATCACCGGCTTTAATATTTGCGTTGTCTACCACATCAGAACGTTTCATTCTGGCTGTTACGGTAGAATCGACAATAATCGTACGAACCACATCGCCAACATCGGCAGTTTCTCCGCCAGTTGAATGAATTGTAACCCCAAAAGATTTTAATTCTGTAATTAATTCTTCTGTTCCGTTGATAATGGCTGAAATAACTTCAGCGGGAATTAAGTTTTTATTTCTTCCTATTGTGGAAGAAAGCAAAATATTATCGGTTGCACCTACACACAATAAGTCATCAATATTCATGATTAAAGCATCCTGAGCAATTCCTTTCCAGACAGAAAGATCGCCGGTTTCTTTCCAGTACATATAAGCCAGAGAAGATTTGGTACCCGCACCATCGGCGTGCATAATCAAACAATGCTCGTTGTCCTGAGTTAAATAATCAGGAACAATTTTACAGAATGCCTGTGGAAATAAACCTTTGTCGATGTTTTTTATGGCGTTGTGTACGTCTTCTTTTGATGCCGAAACACCTCTTTGTGTGTACCTTTTGCTAGAATCTGAACTCATGAAAATTAGTTTGTGTTGATGTGGTGCAAAGATAATCCCTTTTTATCTTATTCAAATATTTGATGGTAAAAAAAGTTTGCCACGAATAACACGAATTCACACGAATTTATCTTTTTACAAATCTTCTGTAATCAAAAGATTTATTTTTTAGCGATAATCCGATAAAATTAACGTTACTCGTGGCAAAAACTATTTAGCCAAAAATATTATTTAGTAAATAACAATTCCCTGTACTTTGTTAATGTCCAACTTTCGTCATCCACTAATAGTTCCAGTTTATCACAATGGTTACGGATTTCGTCAAAATAAGGTTTTACATTATTACAATATACCTCGGCCATTTTTTGCGCATCTGTAAGCTGATTGGCTTTTTTTCTTTCGTTGGTCATCGCCAAAACTTTAGAATTAATGCCTTCAATATGACCTGAAATTTCTTTAATCAGTGTAATCTGTTCTTTTGCAATGGTTTCAAATTCTTTTCCGAAAATTTCTTTTAAACCTTTTACATTTTCAATTAAGGTATTTTGGTAGCGAATTGCAGTCGGAATTACATGATTTCTGGCAATATCTCCTAAAACTCTTCCTTCAATCTGGATTTTTTTAGTGTATTCTTCCAATTCAATTTCGTAACGTGCTTCGGCTTCAACGTGATTAAAAATCCCTAATTCTTCAAATAAATCCAGTGCTTGTTTCGAAACTTTTGCTTTTATGGCTTCCGGAGTGGTTTTAAAGTTGCTCAATCCCCTTTTTGCTGCTTCTTTTTCCCAGGCATCGCTGTAACCGTCACCTTCAAAAAGGATTTTTTTAGATTGTTTGATATATTCTCTTAATACATTAAAAATAGCATCATCCTTTTTCATGTCTTTCGACTCGATCAGGTTTTCTACTTCATTTTTAAAATCTTTTAATTGTTTTGCCACGATCGCATTTAGCGTTGTCATTGCGTTTGAACAATTTGAATTGGATCCTACTGCTCTAAACTCAAATTTATTTCCAGTAAATGCAAATGGCGACGTTCTGTTTCGGTCTGTATTGTCTAATAATACATCAGGAATTTTACCTACGACGTTTAATTTTAAATCTGTTTTCTCTTCCGGAGATAATTTTCCGGTTGTCACGCTTTCTAATTCTGTCAATACTTTAGATAATTGTGCTCCGATAAAAACAGAAATAATAGCCGGTGGCGCTTCATTAGCTCCCAGTCGGTGATCATTACTTGCGGTGGCGATAGAAGCTCTAAGTAAAGTTTCGTAATCGTTTACCGCTTTAATAGTATTAATAAAGAAAGTCAAAAACTGTAAATTACTCATTGGGGTTTTGCTCGGACTCAATAAGTTAACTCCTGTATCGGTTGCCAATGACCAGTTATTATGTTTTCCTGACCCGTTTACTCCTTTAAATGGTTTTTCGTGAAATAACACTTTAAAATCATGACGCTCTGCCACTCTTTGCATTACATCCATTAGTAAGGAGTTGTGATCTACTGCTAAATTGGTTTCTTCAAAAATTGGAGCCAGCTCAAACTGATTTGGCGCCACTTCGTTATGGCGTGTTTTTACCGGGATTCCCAATAACATACATTCCTGCTCCAAATCTCTCATATAAGTAAGGGCGCGGGTCGGAATAGAACCAAAATAATGATCGTCTAATTGCTGACCTTTAGCAGACGTATGTCCTAATAAAGTTCTTCCTGTCATCATTAAATCCGGACGGGAATTGGCCAGCGCTTTGTCAATCAGGAAATATTCTTGTTCCCATCCTAAAGTGGCCGTTACTTTTTTTACGTTTTTATCAAAATATTTACAAACTTCTGTTGCTGCCTCATCGATCGCAGATAAAGCTCTCAACAACGGAATTTTATTATCTAAAGCCTCACCGGTGTAAGCGATAAATACTGTTGGAATACATAACGTTGTGCCGTATATAAAAGCAGGAGAAGTTGGGTCCCACGCGGTATACCCTCTTGCTTCAAATGTATTTCTGATTCCCCCGTTTGGAAAACTGGATGCATCTGGTTCCTGCTGTACCAGTTGTGCTCCACCAAATTTTTCTACAGGATCGCTTCCGTCATAAGAAGTTTCAAAAAAAGCATCGTGTTTTTCTGCGGTTGTCCCGGTAAGAGGCTGAAACCAATGTGTATAATGTGTAACCCCTTTTGCCAACGCCCACTCCTTCATTCCCATTGCGATATAATCTGCCAGCTTTCTGTCGATTTTAGTTCCGTGCTGAATGGCGTCTCGTACTCCTTTAAAGGCATCTGAAGTTAAATATTGCTTCATGGCCTTCTCATTAAATACATTCGATCCGAAAAGATTTGACTTTCGGCCAATTTCTTCAAAATGCACCGGCTTTCTGTTAGAAGCTTCTTGTAAAGCTTGAAAACGTAATGTTGACATGGTTATGTAATTTTAAATTCGTACTAATTTTCATTTAAAAAATGAGCGACAAATATAAACAATAAAAGAACCTGTTTCTCATATAAATTTTCAAATTTAAGTCCATAATTATGCAATAGATAAAGCTTTTTTCAAAGAATAATTAATTCTTTCCGAAGATTTATAACAAAACTGTGCGGTAATATTGATTAAATAAACATTTTTTCATAATTTCTTAACTCATAAATTCAAAAATGTGCCGTAATTATTACGAATTTATTTTTTTAGGGTTATAAAAATTGCTTTTTTAAAAATATACCCCTCTCAAAATTGCGCTTATCTAAAAAATAATAGTTCCCGAAACAAAATAGCCCCCTAATTTTTAGGACTAAAAAAATAAATCTATATTTGACCCAACGAAAAAAAACAAAAAAATTAATTTATATTATTATGGCTAAAATTAAGTTAGAGTACATTTGGTTAGATGGATATGAACCAACTCAAAATCTTAGAAGTAAAACTAAAGTTGAAGAACATGAAAACTTCAAAGGAACATTAGAGGAACTTGGAAACTGGTCATTTGATGGTTCGTCAACTAAACAAGCTGAAGGTGGTTCTTCTGATTGTCTTTTAGTACCTGTTGCGATCTACCCGGATCCAACACGTATCAACGGATGGTTAGTAATGTCTGAAGTTATGTACGCTGACGGAACGCCACACCCTTCTAACGGTAGAGCTACAATTGATGATGATAATGATGATTTTTGGTTTGGTTTCGAGCAAGAGTATTTTATCATGGATACTAAAACTCAGCTTCCACTTGGTTTCCCTGTTGGAGGATACCCTGCTCCACAAGGGATGTACTACTGTTCTGTAGGTGGAAAAAATACACACGGAAGAAAATTAGTTGAAGAGCATGCTGATTTATGTATCGCTGCCGGAATTAACTTTGAAGGAATCAACCAGGAAGTTGCCTGCGGACAATGGGAATTCCAATTATTTGCTAAAGGTGCGAAAAAAGCCGGAGACGAAATCT